>Ga0041059_1000104_pt1 | contig 47748 bp, 21 predicted proteins | sample AraColnosormetaG_FD_56232 | JGI IMG/M metagenome (GOLD analysis project Ga0041059, IMG submission 56232) | Arabidopsis roots microbial communities from North Carolina, USA - Col MF nosort | ecosystem: Host-associated > Plants > Roots > Unclassified | place: USA: North Carolina | collected...
ATATATATATATATATATATATATGATGGCCCTCACAGTATAATTAACTTTTGGGTGAATTAAAAATTTATACATGCACAACAAATAATTAAGAATCTACACATGAAAACCATTTATTTCGGTAATTTTTTCATCTAGAATCTATATGACAAATATATCCCTATAAGGAGATATGATAAAAATCAGGATAGTTAAGCAGATAATGCATTATCGAGATAATATCGTTAGCGAAATATGGATAGAGTTTGATGTATGGATGAAATGACATGGGGTACAAACCAACTTACTATGTTAATAATATATTTGACTATAAACAAATTCTCAGTTATTGAACCAATGATTAGATTTCAAAGACTGATATATATGCGAAGACGATAACATTATTATTAAAAGGTAACAAAATATTTAGCATGAAGAGCAAAAAAGTTGATTTGCGATTGAATAATCATGTAGAAAAAATACATGCATCAGAATAGTTAGCAGATAATGTATTATCAGGATAATATTGTTAGCAAAATATGGATAGAGGTTTGATGTATGGATGAAAAGACTTAGGATACAAACCTACTTAACATGTTAATAATATACTTGACGATATAAATAAATTACCAGCTATCGAACCAACGATTTGATTTCAAAGATTGTATTATTTATGGGAAGAAGATAACTCTATTATTAAAAAGTATCATAAGCTAGCTAGTCAACATATAATCATGAGTATCAGCCCTGATCTTCTATAATTGCTCTACGGTTTTGGGGAGGACCTTCATTGCTTTCAATGTCGCTGTAAAGAGAGTATATTTGATCTAATAGCAATGATGGTCATTCAGAGCTTTGTGGAGAGACGCACTCAGTGGGATCTATTAAGTAAACACTCTAATATCTAACATTATTCAAATTTGAAAGCCTGAGATCTTTTCCAACGGTTCGTCGGAGAGAGTTAGAGACTTCTAGTTTCAATAAAAATGAGGTTTGTTTTCAACCCTAATTTAGGGATTGATTATCACTCAAGAAACATCTAATTTCAGGTTTAGACCGGTTCAATATAATTTATTTAGTTTGCTTTAGTTGGATTGTGTTATTTTCTATTGATTTGGGTGTGATTTAATGTTCTATAAATTACTTCTTTTTTTTTAACTCTAATCAACTGGTTATGTCGCAATTAGGCAGGAAATGTGAGAGAATTAAGTAATTAACCAAAAACAAGTATATATACATATATATTTTGAAGCATGTCATACATTAGTTTTTTCTATTTTCTTTTCTGTGTTATACATACATTAATCTGTTAATGGACATGTTCTAAGAATTATTAATCATTTTAAAAGAAATAATAAATGAATTAAAGTAATTTATCCAGTATTTAAAATCTCTTACTAATATATATGTGAGAAAAAATCTATACAATTTTCTATTTTTTCATAGAAAAATTCTAAAAAGTTCTAAATCAGATCTTAATTATATTAAAAGTTTCACTGAAACTAAAATCTCACATTTTTTAATATTTCCACGTGGTGCTTCCAAAGTAACTTTACACAAGCTGTCCACCATCTTGAGGTTTTCCTTTTGTGTACAATCTTCTATAAATTTGAGACGAAATCATTTTCTCCTCAAGTCTTCAAAAGAAAAACAAAACTTCAGCAAGCGTCCTTTCACTTTTTTCAATGGCTTATTCTAAAGCTTGTTATAAACTCATCACCACCATTACAATCCTCCTTCTATACTTCACATTTGCCTCTCTTGCCAAAAACGTAGATGTAAGTGAATGCAGAGCTGAATCTGGAGATCCATCATGTCACAACAACAAAGAAGCTAAAAAGCTTAAAATGATTGCAATCCCATCTATCTTAGTGGCGAGCATGATCGGTGTTTCTTTACAGTTCCTTTCTCGTTACATTCCTGCTTTAGGACCCGACCGAGTTATATTTGGGATCATAAAGACTTTAACTTCGGGTGTAATTTTGGCAACCGCTTTTATGCATGTGTTACCGGACTCTTTCGATGATCTCACATCCAAATGTTTGCCTGAAGACCCGTGGAGGAAGTTTCCTTTCACCACTTTCATCGCGATGAACTCGGCTTTTCTCGTTTTAATGATTGCTTTGGTGCACTTACAAGAAAAGGTCAACGATGATAAGACAAGTCAACTTCTTAGGAATAGAGTCATTGCTTTGGTGCACTTACAACTTTGATATATTTATCATTGCTTATGATCTTTAGTTGAAGCTAGAGATCGATTTTTACTAAACTTGTTTTCTCTTACTTGTTAAAAACTAGTTTGGATCTAGGTTTGGAATTTCGAATCATCAAAGACTAAATAATTTAAATGATTGTTTTGGCGCAGACGTCGAAAGTAGCTGGTGTCGTAGTTTCGGTCGTGTTCGGTTTAACGATTGATTGGTTTAACGATGGGGGCTTCAGATAACCAATGTACCATACGATCACTTATCGCAGCGTTTTGTTTCCATGAACTCGCTGAAGGAATGAGACTCGGTGGTCCCATTTTACATGTAAGTCGATAGCTATAATACGCATTGATTTTGTAGTAAAACATATTTATAAGACTTTGTTTGTTATAGGCGGAATTTAAAAGCAAAATGAATTGGAAAATGGTGTTGTCACAATGCAATTTGGGATTGCTTTAGGGATGCAAATACAAAAGATATATGGTGAGACAAGTCCGACAGCGTTGATCTTGATGGGGATGTTGAATGCGTGTTCTGCAGGATTATTGATTGATCTGGCCCTTGTTAATCTCTTGGCTCATGAATTATACGGACCAAAGATACAAGGGAATATGAAACTTCATGTCCTCGGTTATGTTGCTACCTTCATAGGTGCCGCGGGAATGTCTTTGATGGCTAAGTGGGCATAGAACTCTTGAGTTAGACTCATCTTTACTTTTGTCGTTCACTTTAATTTTTCTATCATTGGTACAATAAAATGTTAATTGTATGATTTAGTGCTGATACTGATTATATATATGGCACAAGCCGATCTCTTGGCTCATGAAATTTGTCGGACCAAAAAATACAAGTGAACATGAATGAAGTAATAAAATTAAAAATTAGCAAGTAGAGAGAGACTAAAATAAAACTGAGTGTTATAAAATCCGTAGATCTCTGTGACGCCTACCCGCATATCCACGAGTACGAAGAGAAGCTAGCTAGTCCACATATAATCAGTATCAGCCCTGGTCTTCCGCTACTGTCGGATTTTCGTATTCCCTTCCTCTCACGCTATCATAAGTGTAGTTTTCATTATAGAGCACTATTGGCCGCTCGGAACTTTCTGGTGGAACGCGCTCAGTTGGATCTACCAAGAAAACATTGTATTGTCTAGTAATATCCAACATATGAAGCCAGTGGAAGAATTAGGGGTCACATCTGACTTTATCTGAGACTAGGATCACAAATGCTGGCTCAGGAAAGTTCACAGGAGAGTCCATTGTCCGATAGAATGCATGAACGAATGTAAATTGAGCACTGTATTTTTAGCCATCGAGAGTTGACGTTAGAACGCATTGTGAACCTAATGAACCTAATTCTAATGCGACTTTGACTAGGAAATTATAAATAAAAGTTTAGTAGTTAAGTAGTCAAAGTTATTGATTAATGTCTTGAGAGAGAATTAGTCTAAACTTGTGTTCATGTTCGAGAACGGTTTTTTATGTTGAATTCCTTGTCCAATATTTCCATTAATCATTGATCTTTGAAATACCCTATGGCCCAATATTTTTTATCATATAAGTTTAATCGTTTAGTTTCTTGCATTTTAATTTACAATCCGAAAACCAAACAAACAACCTCTCCAATTTAGCTAAGAACGAGTCTCGGAAATCCTTATAGTATCTTTGGTCCTTGTGGATCGACCCCGTATATACTACCTAGCAGTTAAGTGTATCGAGCAATTACTCGAACAATCACTAAGTTAGGATTAGAGTAGGCTATGAATGTGTCTACGGATGAGAGAGTCTTTCGTGGGTTTACTTAACTTTGTATCTTGGTCCGAGTGGCAATTGGGTTTTGTATAATTGGGCTATTATGGATCCACGAAAAGTGAAATAAGTATATAATGAGCAAAGTTTTTTAGAGAATAAAATTAACATTCAATGGTAATTCGATTCTACAGTTTGTTAACCAAATATATATAGAGAGTTTACGAGGGTATTACTTTAACCGAAATAAATTTGCAACTACAGCATAGAAAAAATAGATTAAACCAAAAAGAAGCTTAGCAACAATATGAAAAGAAAACGGATTATTAAACAAAAATAAATGAAGAAAATCTTCTCACATCGTCGATTCACTGGCATTTTGTGAATCGACGAGTTGCACATTCTTGTCGATTTAATTCTACAGAGTGATGTAGTGTAAAATTTCTAATGATAGATGCGAAGTTATTTGTTTAGATTTGTTGTTTTCTTTTTAATTTATTAATAAAATTAGTAGTTAAATAAAATAAAGGATAAAAAAGCTTAAGAAGGATATTTATAATATCAACCTAAAACCTTTAATTTTATAATAATATTAAATAATTAATTAAAATAAAATAAAACATAACATACAATATTTGAAAATTATCTATATATATCTCGTTGCATCCTGCGAAAACAATATTTATCCTTAAATCTTTGCAAAATGAAGATATGTTTTGTTTTCTTGTCTCTTTTTCCTCTATTCTTTATCGAAATTTTTTATGTTCCTCCGATGACTATTACGGGCATCTCCAACCATGACACCAATTTTAGTATTAGAAATAACACTATATTTGATATAAACTTAGTACTATATTAATTTATTTTGCCAACCATCACACCAAATATCACACTAAATAAACTATTCTCAAATTTTGTATCATTAAATTAAAGAATTCTTTTTATTATTTAATAATTTTTTCATTTATTAATTAATTATCCAAGTTATCCAAAACTTATATATTTATCACATTCACATCAAATCATACACCAAACGAACGATGACCAAGTTGCCGATAAATCATATCCAAAGCCAAAACAAAACATCATGATATGTCCATTTTTTATTGTGTTGGTAGGACAAACGTTACTTTTACTTATTTACATAAATTTCATATACAGGCACTACAAAACTAAAAATATAAAGATATCGTATGTGACGAGAGATTTCGTTTTTTTGTTAAAATCGTATGTGATGAGAGATACGTAGTAAAACAACGAAATGTCAAAACTAATATTTTCGAAATGTTTTTTTTACGTTAAGAGCACATAGTGAATGTATATATTTTTTTTCTTACAAGGTAAAAAGAAGATTGTCGAATAATGCTCAAAACATTTAAAGTTGTTGAATGCGAAAAGCTTCGAAGCAATACCCTACATACATAAAACTCATCAAGGAAAGAAAAAGGTTGAATTTAGAACATTTCAAATATAATAGGTACGGAAACCAATCATATGAATTTTATTGTAAACAAAACATATACCACCATCGAAACAATCAAACGATACGATTATATTGTATGTAGTAACTGATTTCTTGTAAATTATTATATTGATCCATGGCTGATTTCAAATATGAAAAAAAAAAAAATTGACCGAAGAATTCAAAACTTCATATGTAAAATAGTGTTGTTGCCTCTTGGATAGTACACATTATTACATATAGAAGTACAAGTACTATTACACACGAAAAAAAAAATACATCAAAGGAATGTTACGTTAAATTGATGTTGTCTTGTCGAAAGGACGGATATAAAAATGATAACCCCTTACCCACAAATGGGGTCCCATTCAATATCATCGTTTTGTTGCGTCGAAATTTGGTATGATTCTTTGAACTTTTTTGACAACTTTGTACATAACCTGATGATATGATAAAATGGATAATGGAGAAAATGGGTCGTCGATGCCCATATCGCTTTCTTTGCAGCTGTCTTTGGGACCATCACGCTTACGCTTTACCACTTTCTCTTGTCTCTCTTTGTAACACCTATCAAACCTATGGGACAAGGCCAAGCCACTAGGACATTTAAACTATGAATGGTGAAAAATGCAGTGTGTGACGGTTAGGTGATACAACCGCAACATACATATCTAAACATCGGTGTGATACTTTTATGCGGATACTGAATCATACATCAAACGGTCCACTATATATGTCTGGGTTTCATTGTATGAACAATGAACGACCACACCAAAAAGTGAAAGAAGACTAATATTATTTATGGGACAAGGCCAAGCCACAAGGACATACCAAAGAAAAAAACAAGAGAAGGTGATAAAAGGGGCAAAAAAAAAACCAAACAAACAAACAAAGAAGATCACAAAGAGTAGTAAAAGAAATATTTACAAAACAGTTAAAAAAACAAACAAACAAAACCCCTTTTCTTCACCTCGTCGCTTGTCATAAGCCAAACCTTCCAAAAGTAACTACTAGTTTTTTACTACCATAGAACTGAAGAAGAAGTCTTCAGTTTTTTACTCCATACTGTCTCTTTTAACTTCTCGAGTTTTACTTTTTACTATACGACTCTCAAAACTGGCATGAAGTGCCAAGTCTCTGTCTCTTACTCAACGTTGCGGTTTTGCGTTTTGCGAAAGCCGGTCCAAGTAACTCTTGGAACCTCTCGAGGAAGAGAACCCACTCGTCTTCTTTCATGTCTGCTACTTTCACAAAGCTTGCACTCACTGGAAGCTGTTCGTTTGCGCTTTTGTGACCAGACGATGTGTTCTCGGATTTGCCTCTGGTTAAGGGTTTTGGGTTTTTACGTGTCGTGTCACTAAGATGTGTGTTCTTCATTGAAGTGGAAAGCTTTGAAAGAGATGGAGCCTTGTCATGAAAAGCAGCTGAACTAAAAAAACTGTCTTTCATAATGATCATAGGGACAGTATTTTCAGTTTTGTCCTCTTCTTCTTCTTCATCTTCTTCTTCTTCCTTGATGCTTTCTTCAAGCTTCCCGAGCGAAGAACGTCCATTTGAAAAAGGGTTTTTGGTGAAATAGTCATCGGTTAGTTGTATCTTAGAACTGTAGACTGACTCCAAATCATCACAGTCTAGATCAAACTGAAACTCTGCTTCTCCTACTACATCTGACCTTGGAGAGAAAACATCTCGTTCAGTGACTGATCTCTTGGCTTCAATACACACAACCTCCAGTTCACTTGGCTCCTCTTCTCCAGGACGAAATTCCCGAGTCATCATCTCGCCAATCTCGGCAAGACACAGACCATATGCAGAAGCTTCTTTAAGGAAAATAGTACAGAGAACAAGAACCCGAAGACACGCCTCTCTAATCATTGGAAGTTCCCTTCTAAGCATGTCACAGTCTTTCACTGGATCAAGACTTTGTATGTAGTCAACCTCTTCATCAGAGAATGGTAATGATGCCTGAGGCCAATGAATCCACTCAAAATAAGGATCCTCAAGTGTTTCTGGCAGGCAGAGGCCATGGTCTATTGGAATAAGCTCCACTTGACCAAACATACCAACTCCATCGAGCTTCTTCACCAAAAGATTCCCACCATGACGGTCTGTGTTGAAGATCCTTATGTCCAAAATACCAATGCGGTGCACAGAAGTTACAGGGAAGCTTGAAGTACCATGATCACTTGCATCGAAATCATGAGCCACAAACTTCTGGAAAGAAGCAATCTTACTAACCAGCTTCTTCTCCCGAGGCTTGTTCCCCTTCACCCCATCGTTGACATTGAATACAGAATGAGTTATCTTCACAAGAGCAGTTGGAGGGACATTAGCAAAGCGACCATAATCAAGAAGATAAGCAGCAACTTCTCTAAACCCCGTTTCCCCAACTCGCACCGAAGACTTCAATCCAGGTTGCCCAAGGGCTTTCCCAACAAAGCCTTTAGGGTTGTTAGGTGCAAACGGCTCTTCATCCGTCGGCTTGACAATGGCAACACTCTCACCCCTTTTGTTCCTAAAATAGTAAGCACCTCCAAGCCCGCTATGAACAGGAAGCGGTTCAACACCCATCTTCATCGCCTTAACAATGTCCTTAACCATATGTTTAACAATCGAAAAGCAATCCGAATGGCCTAGTATCTCAATAGGACCACTTCGATCTTTCTGTTGCAAATCCCTCCCAGTAGGCGAAAGACAAGGAGTAGACGAGCTTCGATGCATAAAGTTCCGTTTCAGCAGAAGCGGAGAATCGTTCCTCACAGCACTCAAATCATTCGTCAACACCATATCACCATAAGTCAAAGAACTCTCTTCAGTAGGGAAATTAAGAGCAATCTGAAGCCTCCTTTTAACAGTATGAACATTATCACTACGATCCAACTCCATCCCCAAAACACAACCAGTTTCAGTCTGCACGAAAACTCTCCTCCCCGATGATTGCCTCTGTAAATGCTGATGCTTATGATGCTGCTTCCCTTCCATCTTACTAGCTCCAGTAAGAGGAGTCTTGAAAACTGCCACTGCCATTTGTGTCTGAACAGGACTGTCTAAGTTCCTCGACATGAAACAGAAGAAGAAACCAAAAAAGGCTTCTTTTGGTGAACAGAAGAAGCAGTAGCCGAAGAAAGACCTTCTAGACCAGTGCCTAAATCTGAAACCAACACGAGCCGGATATAACAGATACCTAAACCGATCATGAAACGTAGAGAACCACACACACAAGCTTCTTCTATACACAGATAACAGTAGCCACTAATAATAAAAACTCGAGCTTTGTGAATGAATTTGATCCCAATTACTACATCAGGTAAGCCATGATGATTGAACAAATCTGCAAAAGAAAAAAACAGATCTTAAATCTCACTAATCCATCAAATTAAGATCTTGATCGATTCCAGAAATTGAAGAGAAACAAAACTAAGAACAAATCAATGAGCTTTATAGAAAAAGCGTGAAACTCACCGGAAAAGAAGCGAGATCTGAAAAATCAAAACTCAGAAGAAACAATCGTGGAGACGAATTTGGTTTCAATATAAAGACATCATCATCATCATCGTCGTCTTCAAAAGCACAGAAACGCACATGGAAGAGAGGAGAATCTTGAAGAAGAGGCAAGGAATCTGAAGGAGAAGAAGAGAATGAAAAAGAAGAAACTTTCAGTGAAGGAACCACTCTCTGATCCCTAGCCGCCTCTTTTGCTTGCTCTCTGTGTGTGTGTGTGTTGTGTTGTCTCCTTCGTTGATTCACCTCTCAAAGGAACGCTTTTTAACTCTGATCTGAGTCCTCTGGTTAAATCTCTTAACCATGGTTTATTTTCAGCGAACTTGTTTGTTATTGGATTAAATTCTAAAATCTATCCTTATGACACGTCATCGTATTATTTATTATTCCTATAGTTGTTTTTTAGATAACCCTGTTTAATTTTGTTTTCTTTCATTTATTAAACCGGCTAGATTATGATTTTGGTTAAGAATTTTGTAATCGAATCTACTATTTTTATATTTTGGGAAATAAAAAATCTATTTTGAAATGTTATTTTGTCTTCTTCTTTACTACAATTTAAATTATTTCCTCATTTCTTTCGTTATTATTTAATACCTTTGCAGTGGAAATTATAATTGCTCTATTTGCCATTTCATATTTTCTTTGGTTTGAAGTTTTTATTCATTTTATATTATTTTTATCAATAATAATATGAAACTGATAAATCTATGACAAGTGTGAAGCTTTAGTTCCATAGAAGTTTTCTTCAGTTTTTAGTACCTTTTTTTTGTCCACGATTTCGATTATTATATTATTTATTGAATTATGTATAGTTTAGAAAATAACTAAACATTACTTGGAATATAATTATTACACATAATTCAAGGTTACAAAATAATGTGAAATCTATTAATTTATAGTTCATGTTCCCTTAGATATTTTCTATATGAATCACTACGGCAAAGACGTGCGATCTCACCAATAAAGAGTTGAAAAAAATGAAAATATATACCCATTTTATCATAAAGAAAACATTAAAGTTTGTAACATTAAGCGTAAAAAAATAGCATAGTAAATAGAGGCATAAATTGACATATGTAGCGTAAAGTCTCGAAGTAAATAGAGGCATATATTGACAGGTAAAATAGTAAAAAAGAACATGCATCATCGTCCCCATCTTTGGAAGAGTCTAGAACAGGCAAAGAGAACCGTTCGATTATAGATTCTTATGGAATCTTGACCGTCCGATCTGGAAGTGGTACGTGGCAAAGGATGAGAATGCCGACTTGGTTTTAATAGGATGTAGCGATGACATGAAGCTACAAATTGGGCCTTAACAATTTAAAAGCCCATAATTAAAATGAAGTTAAAATTAGCTAGTGACAAGTTAATTAATTACAAATCATAGTTCATATTGTACAAATGATTAGAAATACATTCGACACAAGAAATACACCGACAAGGATATAATTATAAGATAAATTAGCTAAATTTATTTATGTTTACAAAAGATATGATTTTACATATGATTTTTTAAAAATATTTATAACCTTAGTAATACCTGACCAAAAATACTTTGAAATAAGTAAAAATAATAATTATCTAATATTTTTAAAATAATTAGATTAATTAAGATAAAAATATGTATTTTGGGTTAAAAATAAAATAAGAATATTGATAAATCATATCTTAACTTGTTTAAAAGATAACTGAAGAATTAACAATGAATATATATGTAATTATAAAAGTCATAAAAAATAATTTCAATATAATTATGAAGTCCATTAGGTATCGAATGAATAAAGCGACTACGATGGCACTTTTAAGTCCACATGAGTAATAGTGAATCATAATATATAATGAGATTAAACCACTTTGGACATAAAAGATCTTGTCTCCATAATGCACAATTCAGCTTTGAACACTTTTTGACTATTATACTGATTTTTATTTCAGAAAAATAAAGAGAGATTAAGCATAAATTATGATACATGATCCATATCCATGTGCAGCAAGTGTCTTCCCATTAACTCAACTGCTATACATTTATAGGAAACAATTAAATACATGTTATTCTGAAGAAACTCTTTTTTATCACAAATTACTAAATTAGTGAGTCTCCATACTCCAATGACCAATTTTATCATACATATTCAATTTTGCAAATGTTACAAAATCCTATCAGGAAAATTTGGCAAATCAATGAGCTTCTTCATAAGCAAAAATGATTCACTAATCAAAAAATTTGATGAAGAAAACTTGCAGAGAAACAATCTTCTAAACCATCTTATACTCTGTTTCATAGTAATCTAAAGTCATCTGATTGTTACCAGTAGTCACCACAAGAACATTTGCCATCCTGGAAATGATGGTAACGGATCGGATCTCGTATAACGATACTGCGGATTTCAAGCTTCGATGCGAGCTTGCAAAACACATGACAATCCCCACATATTCTCAGATTCTTTCTTATCCTAATGACTTTCTCAATAGGTAATGTCATCAAGCCAAAGGCTAAAGCCAGTTTCTCACTGTGATGTCTAAGTGAATCTTCCATTTGTTCACCTTCAAGATCTTGTAGCACAAAGTTTGTTTCAGGAACATAGCCAATACCAGTGAGTCTATGGATCAATTGGTTCAGCTTCTTACTGACTTCAACTATCTGTGGGTGAGAATTGTCTCCAATTATAAAAGCATGAATCTGTTTGTTTACTTCGATCCAGCTGCATCCAGGTTCTTTCTTGATTCCTCTGTCTCTCATTCGTGTCCGAATTTCTTCAACACTGTCCCATTTCTGAGAGTTTGCGTATATGTTAGACAATAGTGTGTAAGTTCCTGCATCCTCGGGATCGAGTGCTATGACCTTTTTAGCTGCATACTCCGCTAGCACCATGTTTCTTTGAACCCTACAAGCACCAAGCAAAGTTCTCCATGTCACAGCATCTGGCTCACACTCCATTTCATTTAACAGCTTCACTGCATCGTCGAGCTTTCCAGCTTTTCCAAGCAGATCAATCATGCAACCATAATGTTCCCTCACTGGATCGATTCCATAAAGTTTCTTCATTGATCTGAAGTAGTACCAACCATCTTCCAGGAGCCCTGCGTGGCTGCAAGCAAAGAGAACCCCGACAATCGTAATGTAGTTTGGCTTCGTCCCAGAAGATTTCATACGCTCAAACAACTTCAGTGCCTCCTGGCTATAACCATTCTGTGCCAACCCTGAAATCATAGTGCTCCATGTAATCACATCTCTCTCCTTCATCTGGTTGAACACACGGAGAGCATCCTCCAAACTCCCACACTTGCAATACATGTCCACGAGTGCGTTGTTGAGTATCAAGTCTTGGTCATATTTCACGATATGAACATGAGCTTGCATCCCAAGCTCCAACAGAGCCAAACCAGTACAAGCCCTCAATACGCTAGTCAACGTAGCCTGCTCCGCAATGAAACCAGCTCTCTTCATCCTCTTAAAAAGCTCCAAAGCTACATCGCTTCTACTATTCTGAGCAAACCCACCAATGATCGAGTTCCAAACAATCGCATCACCTGTAACCATTTCATCGAAAACCGAAAGAGCATCCTCCGGCTCACCCAGTTTAGCAAACACATCAATCAAAGCACTCCTAACAAAAACATCAGACTCCAACCCCTCCTTAATAATCCCACAATGAAGCATTCTAACATCAGACATACCATTGCAAGATCTCAAAACAGAAGAGTAAGTATACACATTAGGCCTCACATTATCTCTCAACATCAAAACCAAAAGCTCCAAAGCCTTTTGATGAATCTTACACTTAGAATAAGCAGAAATCATCGTAGTCCAAGAAATAACATTCCTTTGAGGCATTTGATCGAACAGTTGGTGAGCATCATTCAAAAGATTGAATTTTACATACATATTGATCAGAACATTAACCAGAAACATCATTGGTCGATGACCATTGAAGTATAAATGACGACAAATGAGATTCCCTTCATGAACAGCTCTATTAGATATACAACACTTGATAAGCTCAGAATAAGTTGCAGAGTCTGCCCAAAGACCATGACTTTGCAATGAATCCATTGCTTTCATAGCTCTGGGAAGGTCTCTCTGGTAACAGAGTCTGGTAAATTCGCTAAGAAGAAGAGTTTGATCTGTGGAGCTGTAAGAACAACGTAACGTGACGACTGGTCTAAAAAGTTTGATCTTTGACATTACTGACTTCATCGTCTCCACTAAAACTATGGAAACAACTTCAAAAATTTCAAATCACTCGCTTATAAATCCATGGTTCAGTAACGAGAAGACTCAGACATTCGATTTTTCCGGTTTACTTCAGTTCTGGTTAAGGAGATTTTGTGCTTTGGCACAACGAGATTTGAGAACGAAGTTAGGTAAGTGTCCATGATGTTCCAAATTGTTTAAATTGAACATATATGTTTCCAACATCACACCAGAGAGTTAGATGAAATACTCTCTAAATCGCCAAGTTAAACTAATAGAGAGACATATTCTTTGAGAAGAAAGTCTTTAGACAGCCTCTGCAGTAACGAACGGGTTAGCGATTTCTTCGGTGCCATCGGTTGGTGAGACAAGCATCACCGCTGTTCCACGGCAAACCTAAAAACAAGACAAACCATCATGATTTAGCATCTAAACTATGGAACTCCATTACAAATAACACGATGCTAGAAGAAACAATGATATTATTTGCACTAAACAGGATTACACTTATAGTAATGAAAAAAGAAGGTAAATGAATCATACAATCAAACCAAGGCGTCTTGTCTGATCCGTAGTCTTCAAAGGATCATCATGATCTGATCAAAACATAACACAAGGGTCATAAAACTGAGTTAGATCTATGGAAATATGATCCCACTTCTAGTTTCAAAATCTAGCTAAGAGAATGAAATCATCCCATTCATATCACCAACATAACATGATTAAGCAATCAAACAGTCTCTTCTAATCAAAATTTCCATATATCTTCCAATGGCATCATGGAGACATCTGTATGAACCAGAGTAATAAACTTCATAGCAATACAGAGATTCGTTTACTAAGAGGCGGATTCCACTAGAGAATTGTAGCCTAACAAGATCAATGCAGTAGATATAGGTAAGATAAAAGATACCTCGAACGAACTCGACTGCTTCATCAAGAACAAGATTAAGCAATTGGTCATAGCCTTTAAGAGTTCCAGTCACTGCAAGCAAAAAACATAGCAACTATCAAACAAATCTCAGAGAAAACATTAGAAAGAATCATCATCTTTGGAGCATAATGAGAGAAACACTTGTTTTATTACCTTGTCTACCACCAGTGAGCTTAACTTGCACACCCTTATCTACAAACTTGGCCAAATCTAAAACCGTTTCTTTTCTTCCAGACTGTGAATAACAAACACTCGCTTAAGAATTAACTCGACTCATATAACAATGATACTTTGCTACTTCAATTTAGGTTAAACTTTACCATGTTAGAGCAGAGTCTTCGACAATTCCCTAAACAAAAACCCTAAAGATCTGCAAAAAACGGAAATCAAATTGGTTCAGAATAGAGTTGATGATTAAAAATTAGGGTTTGCAATTCTTTGGCCCCAAGTGGATTCGGAAAATGTGTGAATTCGGAAATCAACAAGTGGATGAAGAAACCTCACCGGAAAAGCAAAGATCAAAGTGACGGCGTGGAGAGTTAACCCAGAAACTCAGGCGAAGCAATCGGAGAATCTCACAAGGAGTCGCGTGAAATCAGAGTCAGTCAAATAGTCGCAGCTTCCTAGTGACGCTTTTTGTTTTTTAACTCTGATCTCGTAAAGGACTCTGGTTTAAATCCCTAACCATGGTTACCATATTATTTGAACTGAACCGTAAATTGAACCATAAACCGATAACTAAACATTAAATTGTTAACTAAACCCGAAATAAAATTGGAAGGGGATATTAGTTAGGAATTAATAAAATCGTAATACAATTGTTCAGTTAGCTAAGAAGAATAAACATCATCTGAATAGAAATTACAATAAAGACAACTAAATTTAGCATTGTCATTATACTCCTTACTTTTAATCTAATAAAATAGATGTTTAAAAAACAAGATAACTGGTAAACACAAAGCAAATTTACCACAACGGCACAACCTATTAAAAACAATTACTAACAAATTTAACCAAAAATAAAATTAAAACGAAACATAAGTTTGATCCACCTCTAATTCTGAGCAACGCTTTTAAAATTTAACTATGAACTTGTGAAGTACTTGTAAGTCGTAAAGTAAATCATTTGGTAAAATCTCTTAACCATCTATCGACACAAAACTCCAAAAAAGAAATTTTTGATTCTTTTACGAAAAATGCACACACATTTATAAACTCGCAAATAGTAAATATCTCTGTTAAAAAGATTTGAATAACTTGACCTAGCAAAATTTCAGGTATTCAACGGCCGAATCGAAATTTAAATAACACCAAATCGAGTAAAATTAAGAGATATTAGAGCCGTAAAAAAAAGATGAATAAAGATTCAAACGTGTTGTTGACCTTAATTTAGACTAAAAAAAAAATCTAAACCGAAATCTCAATCATTAACGAAGAAAGAATCACTTTATTCATGAATCAAAACCAAAAGACTTATAATTACATGTGAATTCGAAAATTTCTTCTATGTCATCTTCAAATCTTCTACATTTGATCCTCATCACTTTATAAAGTTCTTTGCAGACCAGTTTGACTCTAAGACTCTTAATCTCTCCTCTATTGCTTGGATTGGTCATCGTAGCCTGAGTGAGACTTCATTTGTGCGTATTCCAACGAGACGATGTAACTTCCAAAGATTGTCATTGTCTTACTTAATCCAACGCTGATAAAGTAAATACAAAATAGATAACTAAAAATGAGTCAACTTTATTTTGTAAAAGCTCCACATACATCCGTTTGAACTCAGTCGGGTCAAATCGGCCTGAAAATGCTTTTCTACTAAAACCATTTATCTTCAGCATTGACGGATATCACATTTTATAAATAATATAATAGATTTTTTTCTCAAAATTAGTAACTAATATTATCATGAATAAGTTATCAATCAAAAGTTTTATCATATGTCATGATTTCAAAAGTTTTTAGTCAACGTTGATAGATCATCTTTATATATAAAGGGTTTTAGTCAATGTGATATATTTTTCATTCAAATAATTTTTAATCAATAATATTAGTGGTGAAAAACACAATAAACAGTAAAAATAAATATATTTTACTTTTGAAAGATAATTTCTACTTACAACGTCATTATTTATTATTTTTACTGAATTTAATTTTAGTTATAAAAAAATAAATTCGTCCATCGGACGGATCCTTATCTAGTTAGAATATATAGTCATGTATATATATGTAGATATCATAATATAGTTTGTATAATTGTATATTTTGGGTTTGTAGTATTTGTAACTTTAGTTTTTCTCCTTTGGATATATTGTGTTAAGTTATTAGTTTGGTCATTTTTCTTTCATGTTAGTGGCATCTTAAACTATCGGATTTTGGTTTTTAGAATTAATTTAATAGCATTTTCTTGATCAGTGATATCAACAATGTGTGTTTTGGAACTTATTTTAAAACTATATCAAATAATTTATATATAAAAAAAATAGATATATCAAAGTGGATATCCATAATCATCACAAAAAAAATTCGGGTATCCGAATATTTTGGATGAAAGCAAATCATAAAATCAATTATTCTGTTAAAACGAATCGAATAACAAATATCACTAATTTTCAGGATATTTTTTCGTGTCCAGCCGTAGTGAGGACTATTTTATAATCTCCCTCTTGTTTAATTAAATTTTGGTTTCACTTTTATTTTTTGGACAAATCATAATCGTTATCGAAAAGTAAATTATAAACTATTGAAGTCTGATACACCGGAGAGATCAAGCTAGAGAAGGGAACAGAGGAGAGCTAAAACTCATATCTAACAGAATCTTTATTATCATGTAAATGTTTTTACAAAATCTTAATCTAAATAAAGTGTACTTAAGCTTATATATACATCACTAATAACCATACTAAACCAACCATCAGATAACTGATGTTAACCTGTCGCACCATATATCATAATACGCCCCTCTCAAACCTTTACGTTCTAAGTGTCTGGTTTATGAAGATAAAGATTTGAAATTGACATCTTCTGAAGTAAATGATGGAATGGACCGGGATGTAATGGTTTTGTCAAAATATCAGCATGTTGATTCTCAGTCGGAACATGTAGAGTAGTGAGATGACCAGCCTTGATTTGGTCACGAACTGTATGGCAATCTATCTCTATGTGTTTAGTCCTCTCATGAAATACCGGGTTCATAGCAATGTGGATAGCTGATTTGTTGTCGCAGAAGAGTTTTGCCGGACAAGTAACTTTGATGTGTAAGTCTTAAAGCAGCTGTTGTAGCCAAATAATCTCACAAGTGGCATGAGCAAGACTTCTATATTCAGGCTTTGTACTACTCTGAATAGCTACTGATTGTTTCTTTAGTTTCCATGAAAGAGTGACCAAGATAAACACAATAACCAGTAACTGATCTACGTGTATCTTTGCAGGTTCCGCAGTCCGCATCCGCAAAAGCATTCAAGCATAATTCTGAATCAGCTGAGTACATTAAACCTTGACCATGGTTAGATTTAATATACATGAGCACTTTGTATGTAGCTTGAAGATGAACATCTGATGGTACTGAAATGAACTGACTTAGCTGATGGACTGCAAAAGTAATGTCTGGTCTTGTTATTGTCAGATAAAGCGATCTTATTCTTGTTTGTGGAACAAAACTGAGGAAGAAACAAGATCAACCATAAGCGTAAAAACCGATTCTTCATTTCTCCGGTTTGATTGTTAATACCGGTTAATTCAAATGATAACCGTAATTGAAATTGATCGATCTGTTACTTTCTCTGGTTTTGTTGCAGTCCGGTTTGATCACTTGGGTTACTGTATCCTTATTTCTAGGCATCATTACCTTGCTAGGAGGATCCTAATTATTATCTCATACTACATACTTAGAAGAGAATTTTCCAATGATTAAAGAGGCGTGTCTTAGAGTTCTGATTATAACAGTTTCATTATCTCGCATAATAATACATATTTTTTGCTACATTGCCTCAAGACCTCGTATATGTTTAGGGCTGCATCAAATCTTTACTTTAAGTTTTTGGAGGCATTATAGCTTCTTTAACCTCCTTGGCTTTATCTCCGACGTACTTGGCCGTTTTCTTGCTCACATCCGTCGCTATATCTATAATTTCACCGGCTTTTTCAACAATGAAGTCTTTGGCTTTCTCCGATATTGAAGCAGTTTCTTTCTTCGTCTCCTTGCCTTTCTCCGTCACAAACTCCGAAGCAAACTGAGCAATTTCAGCCACATTGTCGATTGCTTCACTAGCTTTCTCAAACATATAGTACTTTGCTCTATCTACATGATCATTAACATCTTGCCCTTTCTGAGCAGACGCATGTCCCACTTCGCTTCCCTTCTCCTTCACGTAGTCGGAAGCTTTCTGTCTTTTGTGTGTGTGTGTGACAATTTACAAAATTATTACACATGAACAAATAAAAATGTGTTTTGTATGAAAACCAAATTTATATACTTAGTGTTCCCATTTTATGAAAACCAAATTTATGTGTAATATTTCATAAAGTTAACAAAAAAACTCTCAAGAGAATAAATTATCAAACAAAAAAAAATCAACAAATTTTATTTCTAAAAAAATAACTATAAAAAATTGACAGAAATTTGAAAACAATTGACCAAAAAGTAAAAAGTAATGGTGAAACATATTACTAAATCATAATGTATCATTTATGATTTTTCTATCATAATATCTCTTATAATAGTATAACGAAAAATCAGTATTAACGATATAGACTTACGAGGCATCATCGAGCCATTTGGGGTCGAGTTTTGAGTTACCATCACCTTTGACGGCTGTCGGAACCCACGACTTCTTGCACTTAGGTGAAGTGATCACATTTTTCCGGCCAACCCTCATAGCTACTACGCCAAGTCCAACGCCGCTTCTCTTGCCTCGACTGATCAAGAACGAAGAACCCAAACCATTAAACACAGCTCCGGAGATCGACATCGCCATGAGATTGATTATCTTGCCTTTCTTCTCTAAGACTCTAAGATGTAGAAAAATGTGTTTTGGGAACAAAAAGAATCAAAGGGAAGAGTTTCATTTTTAAAGGACAACATGAGAATCTATTACACGGAACCTCAGAGGCTGACGTGCATTAGTTTCTAACTAACCAATCCGCCCGAACACCCAAAAGTTTCGAGACTTATGCAATTTTTTACCTTGCCTAAAAAATAGTCAAACATAAGTCCTGGAAAATTTGAGTGTCTTGTCACAACGGGTATAGAAAACTGAAATGTTGAAAGAAACATTATTAAACATTACTAAAGTAGAGAACTGTATTTAGAAATTGGAACGTTTGGGGTTTGAGATAGAAGGGAAACAGAAATGCGTACATGCCGGTCTCGTGTTTCTATAATTGGACTATATATAGATTAAATACATATATAGTAGAAGAGGTTGGATAAAATTTTATTATTTTGGTTGTTATATGATATCACAATAGTTTGGTTTTCTTTATTTTTATATTTATATTCATTGATTGATATATTGAAACAAATAAAAAAGTAACTTTAGAAATAGTTTGTTAGATGAGAGAGTTTGTTAGCTTCGTATTTGTTGGCGTTGGATCTCGTCAAACAAAAAAAACTCATACCATAAAATTCCAAGGGAATTATAACTAAGGCCCAATTATGAAGAAGGGGGTCTTTTTACATTATATCCTCTCTAAGTTCTTTTTGTAATTCACAAAAATCATCAACAAACATGCTTTCATTTCACATTTTCAGTCTGTGTTTCTAAAGAACGCTTAGCCCTAAATCTTTTTATCCACAATACAGTGATACACAAACTCATATATTACATCCACAAATTCAGTGGCCGTCCAGGAAAAATATACATATAAACTTTCTAATTCCTAAGTGCAAAGACAGAAATGGCAGGTGACGGACAGTCCAATCCAACCAAGTAAACAAACAGTTACTAAAATTATAACCTTTTGTTTACTCTTTCAATCGGTTTAAATTGATTGTATACATATAAGCCTTGTTCAAAAAATCGGCCGCATAGAGATCAGATGGAGTCTGCAACGATTTTGTCTAAATTGGGAAAATTAATCGTTGATCCGATTTTTGTCGGTTTAGACCCGCCTAAATCTGTCTAGAGGATGGCTAGCCCAATTTTTTTATTTTTATTTTTTCTTTTTTTTCATTTTAAAATTTAAAATTTAAAATATCCAACTTATGTTCGTAATTTGTATAAAAATTATAAATTTGAATAGAAAATCTTGTTTTCATGTGTTTAATACAATTTAAAAAACAATATTATATAATTTTCTTAATTATAATGGATTAATATATTTTAAAAATATGAAATAACCCTAAAACTAATATCCGATTAATCCCGTATAATCTCCGATTTTCCTACTAGGCGTTAGGCTCACCCTTACCGCCCAACTAGCGCCTAGCGATTTTTGAGCAAGGGATATAAATTATAAGAAATAATAAAAAGAAACAATTTATTTATATGTGTCTTACATATGTGTACAAATCTATTTCTGACTTTCTCGAAGGATCCTTAACCAGGCAAACCAACCGGTCATGCCGATACAAAGACTAAAGATGATATGAATAATGTTAACTGTTATGGAAAATGAAGTATTATGTACATCAGCAATAATCACAGCTTTACATGAATCACAATCGAAGCATAATGTATCTGCAGAATTGTTCCATCTCTTGCAATCAACTTCTAAATTGTTATAATATCTTGAAACTGTCCAATTATTTGGTTTCTCGTAATTCAATCCACATGAAAGTGGTGGTTTGCAACAACCCGACTGTCATAAAAAAAGAAACAAAATTAGAATGAAATAAAAAAAAACATTAAACCGGAATCAAAACTAGATTCGGTTTGATTTAGTTAATGTGTAGCTTAGGTTATATTACCTGTATAGGAGTTAGATTCATCTGATAAAACTCAGAAGCTGGCATCTTATGGTTTAGCCTGTTACAAACATTGTCCTTAACAAGACATCTCCTTGTACGATACCATTCATCGTCTTTGATGACCAATCTACTAACCCATCCTGAGTAATCCTCGTACCTAAACTCATAAATCTTGGTCCCAGGAAACAATCTAGGATTGGTCTCCTTATGTAGAAAGATGACAAAGATTGCTTTAGACACGACAACGAACATCCACAAGAAGAAGATAAAGAAGTGGATTCGAAAGAGACAATCGGATTTGAAGTAAGCTGCGTAGAATCCAGTGAGGGACATAGCAAGCAATGAGAAGCTTATGAATATTCCGGGAGTTGTGACGAACCGGTTACATTCATCGGTCCTGTAATGTAATGTCATGACGGCTACGAACCAGAAAGCGGCTGTGACGAGGAAGATTGCGCTTGAGATCAAGAAAATGGTGTTGAATGGAAATGACATGTTCTGGACAATTGAAGGATTCTCATTGTTTTGATCTTCTTTATCTCTCGCCATTATCGTGTAAAGAGAAAGGGTCAAGTAAATTAAGAAGATGAATTGATAAATGATCTGAGAGTTCGATGCTGACTTGTTGCAGAAGATAAATATAGGGTTTGTAGCTTGTGATTTAAGAAAACACCTGAAAACAGAAAAAAAAAAAACTAACAATAGATAAGCTGGTGTGTTTTTTTAATTTGTTTCTTCGTTTGTTGTTGACCCAGATTGGTCAAATGGTCAATGCAAATTTTTACAACTTCCATATCTTTTCAATTTTCTCCTTAAAATACAAAACAAATCTTAATAATCTAAATAATTCAACAACAAATCAAATACTTTAAAATATTGTTTTTTTTGTCATTAAATATTATTTATGACTCAGATGAACCAATCTTGAAAAAAATTGTTTACATATGTGGTATGTAGCGGTTCTGCACGAATTTTTCGTGCCAAATTATATGTATTAATATTTGTATTACGAATTTTAAACCTAAATAATATTATAAAAATTAAGAAAAATAGATGAAAATATGAGCCAGAGTAATTTGGTAATTATGTTAAATATTTACTTGTTCTTTACGCTGATTTTCTTTTTTCGAAACAGTAAATACTAGTAATTGTCATAACTATGAACAAATCGTCTTGACTCTTGATAATTGATATTGTCATAACTATAAACTGTAAATACTAATTGTCATACGTGGACTCGTCTTTAGTATATGTAAGCATCATCAATTTGATAAATATATTATTGACTTATTGTAACCAACTCAACCACCATGTTACAGTGCGTGAAACGAAGAGCAAATAAGCTCAAACCCCAAACCAGAGTTTTAGTGTTTTGTCGGCCATTATCATTAATATAAGAAAAATAACACGAACATGTTCCTTTAATTACAATAATATCGCCAAAACTTGTTCCTCAATGGTCCAAAGAAACTAAACTACGTTACTACAACCAATTAACCAATAACCATCCTAATAACAAATATTAATCTAGCTAGAACTTTTATTAGTTATTTTGAAATAATATAATGTTTTCATGGATCAAGAGGTAAAGCCTTGTTGTGAACTGGTCTTCTTCTTCTAAACGTACGATAATCCATCGATAGATATTTCGCTAGAGCTTTTTTCTCTTCTTCTTCTTCACTTAGTTTCTTCTCTTCATCCTTAGATTTTCCTGTGAAATCAAAACATAAACTAGACTTAATACAAAATCATCTCATATTATACTTCTCAGTTTGAAAGTCCCAGAAAGGTTTCGAATCTTTTCGTTTAGTTTTATATATTATACTTAGAAAGATAATAACAAAATTCTGAAGAAGAAAGCAAAAGAAACATTGATAAAGATTTTCTTCTGACATGGTCAATGATTCGTATGTTTGACTTTTATATCTATTTGTTTGAACTTCGTTTGACTACTATAGAAGTGTGCTTAAGTTATGTGAGTTTGCTAATTATCGATTTCTTTAAGGAAGAAAAAGAAGAAGAAAGGTCTAAATACTTTATATAATATTAAGAAACAGCTTATAATTTCTCAAATGATTGATTTACCTGAAGAAGTGACTCGAAGTTGTTCGCTTGAACCTTCATGAGATGTTGATGTCATCACCTATTATTTGCAATAGAGAAGGTTTGATTAGAAACTTTTCATAGAAATCAAACTGGAGCTTCAATATGAGATAAATACATACAACAATCTCTTACATATTCACTAGAGATGATCATGAGCTTTCGCGTCGCCATTTTCGTAACAATCTTTTTGCTTAAACCTGTATTGTTGTAAGTAAAGTCAGTTACCACTTCATATTCAAACCTTAAAAGTTTAAGACAAAAAAAGTGAACTTAATTACCTTGGCTAGGAGATGAGTAGGGATGTTTAAGTTGTAGAGAAGATGTTGGAGTTACAAGCAATAAAATGGCTAGTGCACAAAGAAAGAGGGTGACTCTAATTAGCTTCATATTCTTCAAAGTGATTTTTAGCTATATGAGAAGCTTTTTTGTGCTATCTTTCTTTTTCTTCTTCTTCTCTTCTTTTATATCAACTAAAAGGAGCTAACACATATATATGTATCTATCTATCTATATACCTATTATATTTGTATATAATATCTTAATGTGACTATGTGAGATAAGTGCACGAAACACAAAAGTGAGAGTTTCAAAAAAGGTTGAAGATACTATTTATTAAAAATATATGAATTTATTATGTCAAGGTATAGAAAAGGGGTTCACGCCATTGAGGCTCGTTCTCGGGGTTGTTTGTCTTGGGACAAACACAAGTTTGGCATCACACTTCATCAAACCCAATTTGTCGAGTCTTTGCCTTTCTGTCTTTTTTTGTCTCTCTTCTCTTATTTCCCACGTTCTTTATCTACCATTATTTTCCATTAACATTTTGTGAAAAGTTTCCCATAAATTATCATCTTAATCAAGATTTTAGAGAGAACCAATATAGAATAATCTCTTAGAAGTTAGAAATCCTTTACTATTTATGTAAGTTGTCTTGATGTTTTAGAAGTCGATCGGTTATACTATGTTTAATCTGAGATGATCACAGCCTATTGATCAGATGCTAGATGAATATCATAAGGATAGTGAATTAACCAAACCTAATTTGTGTATATATCTTGTCGAAGCAAATTGTGTTAACATCCGCAAGCACAACTATGAGTCCTAATTTTGTGTTTTTTATTTTATTTTTTATTTGAATATCTGGAAATTCAAACCCAAAAATCTTACATCTCTTAGAAGTGGGATGCATACCAGGTTAAATTCATATTTTTTGGAGAATAGTTTCTTCCCAACATGTCTCGAACCCAGCACTTCCAGGGAGATTTACCACTAGACCAACATCACGTTGGTAAATTTGTGTATTTTTTATAAAGTGTTTTTTTTTTATATAAATTTTTTTTTTCCCTTGAAATAGCTTAATAGTTGATGTTCCTTTTTATATATATAGAAAATTTTCTTGACTTTAATAGACCAAATATTTCAAAGATTTAAGTTCAAGTTATTGACATAAGGTTATATTATTTATGCGTGCTTCTCTTTGCGAGTAGGTAGGTATAAACAAAGTTGTTGGGACTATCACATCATATTTGCCAAAACTTGCCAAAAACCCTTGGCTCTTTTCTCTCACTTTATGGACATTCACACGCCTAAGTTACTTACTTAAAAGTGCTACCAAAATGGGTGAAGATGAGACCATCACTTTCTAGTTTGTTACAAAACACATTTGCTAATGGCATCATTGATCTTATCACGTCTTAAAAGGTTTCAACTCCATGTACTAGTCAATTTACTAAGAACGTGTGGTCCAACGGTTTGTTTAAGGTGAATTTTATGGGTCAAGGCCAATGATCGAGTTTTACTCTTTTTACAAATACCGTTTACAGTTCTTTCTTGACATGTAAGGCTTTAAATGACAAAATATGAATCAATGTTTTACAGGTCTAAGAGATTAGTTTGGATTTCGGTTCAAAATATACTTTAGCTATATATATTAAGAAAAAAAAAACTAGGTTGTCAAGACCAGCTCACAATTATGTTTTGAAAACAAATCAAGATCAGATATGCTCCAACTAGACCGTACTAAGTAAAATCTGCAAAATCTGTCTTGTTACTTGTCACTAATTGAACTGGCTTGCATGACTACAAACGTTGAGCTTGCATTTTATAAAACTGTATGAGACCAATCAGCAAGATCTACTAGCTAGGATTGGATTAGGTTGGATTATTCCATCATGACATTTCTAATCACAATCATCACCCTCGTGTGACCAATGGATAAATAACCACTAATTCAAATCTAAAACTTGATAAAGGCTCGTTTTAAAATACAACTCTATAAAAGATGTACATAAATTTAAAAGAAAAGCTTAATCATATATAATTTATACCCCTATATACGTAAAATAAAATAGCAACAAGATTGAGACAATGATCTTGAAATCGCTGAGAGTCGAGACACATGTCTTGGAACATGGAAAAGAGGTTGACCCAAGTCGCTGAAATGTTTGACCATATGACATTGAATTGTGGGAAATACTGGAAACTTTGAATCAAATTAAGTTAATAAATTGTACTATAACAAAACTAATACGTGTAAGTTTTTTATAAGTAACAAACTGTACTATAAATTAAATTATGGATTTAACGAAACAATTAATGTTGCTCCTTAGGGCATCTTGTATTAGTCCAGTTTTGTGTTCTTTATTATTAAGTTTAAGATTCCTTATATTAAAGGCACGTTAGAGACTAATGACTGTGACTTCGATCAACAACTATCAAACGACCAGTCGTTGGATGGAGCGACCAAATCATAGTGACTACCAAACTAACAAAGTAGCAACTGTCAAACGAATAACAGAACAATTCGTTGATCGCACTCGCTGGTCGCAATTACTAGTCACTGGCGATTAGTTTAGAACTATATATGTTCATGAATGAGTGTGGAATTTGTTTTTAAAAATTTTGTTAATTTTTGTGAGTGTGGAATTTTTTCTTCCACAGTTTGGTAATCTAGATCGTGATTTGCTAGTGTATTTCATACACATTGTTGTGAGCTTACGATACATAGTCTTTAGACTTTAGCATATTTAAGAATTGAGAACTATGTTATAATGTTTAAGTAGATTTTAAAGCAAATTTTGTTTAGTTTGCTTCGCTGGGACATTTTAAAAGGAGATAAAGTTTTACCGATGCCAAGTTTTTATCGTTTTACAGTTTTTTTTTTGTCAAACAACTGATATTAAGTTAACTTGCGATTATAACAACTTGAAGCTTTGCCACATAACTCACTTGTTGAAAGTTTAAAATAGAAAAATAAAGGAAGGGGAAACATGAAAGTAATAAGAGAGTAGATTAACATCATGGATGATAACCGGAAACTCCTTCGAGAGGATTCCATAAGCGATCGGTTTGAAGACGATCGTCGACTCTTGGTCTTCAAATAAAGACGAGAGTGCTGGTAGTTCTTCTGCCATCGAAGGCTGACGAACAACAATAAAGCTTGATGCCACTAGGGTTAAGCGTTTAGAAACATTTTCCCTAAAGGAGAGGATTGATGAAAAAAGTCTCTCCTTCGAAGAGGAGGAAAGAAGAATTGGTCTCTCAATATATGAGGAAGAACATCTCATATATGAGGAAAGTTTCTCCAAAAAAGGAGAAAAATCTCTCCAAATTGTAGGAAAGTAACAAAGAAGACTCGTTAAAATCACAAAGATAACCGGTAAAAGTAATAGAAGCAAAGAGCAAACGTTACCATGACATGACTCATGGTCCAAATATAATGGGTCTCGAGGTACAAAGGAAGCCATAAACATTGGCCCAGCTCAAAAATCATGACGGCACGATTGGTGAGCATAGCAGCAAACAAGCCATCGCCGGAAAAGATAGGCAAGAAGGCGGAGCCAGGCATGGAGGTGGTGGGCACATCTTCAATCTCTGGGATACTCATCGGAGAAGGAGGTAAAAGGACCAAAAAAGTGACAGCTATAGATCTCGGAGGAATATGGGTGATGGGTGGTGGTGGCAATGAATCTGGCAGATCCGGTGGGTCTGGAGGCTCCGGTGGACGAGTCAAGTTGGACGGCTCCAGAAAAAAGTGACAAAGGAAAGTTAGAGAACTACAACTTGGACAGGAGAAAAGACATCACAGTAGAGCAAAACACCATGGAACAACAATTGAAACAAGAGAACAGATCTCATCGGCGGCAATTATTATATTTCGAGTCACTTCTTCAGATAATAAAATAAAAATATTAACTTTGAAAGCGATGTATAATACTTTTTCTCCCATTCTGGTTATATTTTATTTCGCTTCTCTTCATTTTTTTTTACATATTTGTATTATTTCATAACCATTAATTTTTTTGTATTATTAAAAAATTGTACCATTTTAGATTACCACTCATGCTTGTAGACTTGTAGTTAAAAAAAATCTCCATTTATTTAACAAATTTACAATTAATAAAAATAGTACGAGATTGATAATATTTTTGAGTTATTGAGAGGTTGATAAGAAAAAGAAATATTTATAGGGGCTAAGAATCTTTATTAACGGCATAATTTAGTCTATTACTGTCATGACACGTGGATTTAGATCTTTTTGAATACTATTTTTTCTTATATACATTTACAGCAAATCATTTCTCTAACATTTTAGGGTTTTACGAAAAAAAAACCTTCACCGTCTCTGCTCCGCGACGCCGCCTTCGCTTTCTCAAACTCCGATATAATCCTTCTCAGGTAAGCAATCTTCTTCGATTCTCATTCCTTCGTTCTCTAAGGTTTTGTATCAATCGTAGAAAGTTTTAAACTCGATTTTAATCGGAATCAATTTTGTTTCATCGAGTTTGTTGTTCGCCGTGGTGTCGAAAACCCTAATTTCCGATTCAAATCTCTAGAAATTAGTGTTGCGTTATCAAATTTGTGATCTTGTATTGATTATTCATTCTTTTGATTTTGTTGTGTGTTACAGAGATATGTCAGTAATGGATGAATCAGGCATGTTTAACGTTCAACAAACCATTGGAAGTGTATTGTGTTGCAAGTGTGGTGTTCCCATGGCACCAAACGCAGCCAACATGTGTGTGAATTGTCTTCGTTCCGAAGTCGATATCACCGAAGGTTTACAGAAGAGTATTCAGATCTTCTATTGCCCTGAATGCACTTGTTACTTACAGCCACCAAAGACTTGGATCAAATGTCAATGGGAATCTAAAGAGCTTTTGACATTTTGTATCAAGAGGTTGAAGAATCTCAATAAGGTTAAGCTGAAGAACGCTGAATTCGTTTGGACTGAGCCTCATTCCAAGAGGATTAAGGTTAAGTTGACTGTTCAAGCTGAGGTTCTTAATGGTGCTGTTCTTGAACAGTCTTATCCTGTTGAGTATACGGTTAGGGATAATCTGTGCGAGTCGTGTTCGAGGTTTCAGGCTAATCCTGATCAGTGGGTTGCTTCTATTCAGCTTAGGCAGCATGTTTCGCATAGGAGGACTTTCTTTTATCTCGAACAGTTGATTCTTAGGCACGATGCTGCTTCACGTGCCATTAGAATCCAGCAGGTGGATCAGGGGATTGATTTCTTCTTTGGGAATAAAAGTCATGCTAATAGCTTTGTGGAGTTTCTGAGGAAAGTTGTCCCCATTGAATACCGTCAGGACCAACAGCTGGTGTCTCATGATGTGAAAAGCAGTTTGTACAACTATAAGTACACTTACTCTGTTAAGATCTGTCCTGTTTGCCGTGAGGATCTTGTTTGCTTGCCTTCTAAAGTTGCTAGCGGCTTGGGGAACCTTGGTCCACTTGTGGTTTGCACAAAAGTCTCTGATAATATCACTCTACTTGATCCGAGAACTCTAAGGTGTGCCTTCTTGGATGCGAGACAGTACTGGAGGTCTGGGTTCCGATCTGCGCTCACCAGTAGACAACTTGTCAAGTACTTTGTGTTTGATGTTGAGCCACCTGTTGGTGAAGCGACTGTTGGTGGGCAAAAGTACGCTCTTTCCTATGTCCAGATTGCCCGTGAATCAGACATTGGTAAGATGTTTTATGTCCAAACTCATCTTGGACACATTCTGAAACCTGGGGATCAAGCTTTGGGTTATGACATCTACGGAGCTAATGTGAACGACAATGAAATGGAGAAATACCGTCTGAGTGTGAAGAATGGGCTTCCTGAAGCAATTCTGATCAAGAAATGTTACGAGGAGCAGAGAGAGAGGAAGCAGAAGAAATCCCGTAACTGGAAACTCAAGTCGCTTCCAATGGAAATGGATGATTCAAGAGGCAGGGTTGATCCAGAGAAGACAGACAAAGAATACGAAGAGTTTTTGAGGGATCTTGAAGAAAACCCTGAGCTAAGGTTCAACATATCTTTGTACAGGGACAAGGATTATCAAGCTTCTGAGACTGCTTCAATGACAGATGGAGAAGGTGCACCATCTGTTCCAATTGAAGAGTTGCTTGCTGACCTTGACCTAAGCTTTGAGGAAGAAGACGATGATGACGAGGACGACATGGCTGCTGAATAACTTCGTTTCTCCGATACTCAACAAGGTTTCAGTTTGATCCCAAATCTTTTATTTGCTTCTCTTGTGTTTCTCTCAGTAGACCTTTAATCTTTTGTTGTCCAAGTTTTGTTTTGAATGTAAGCTCAACAGTTTCTGGTCTAGCTTACGTTGCTATATGTGTTGACATTTTCTGGCTATTATATTTTTGTTTGGAATTTTGATTTGTATACGTGAATTTTTTTACTTTTGGATATGTGAAATATTTGGATGATTGCTTCATAAGCCAATCTTTGTCGCCAATATCGATTTCTTCAACTATTTTGAAGCATCTTCTTCTCCACAACCATTTAAATCATGTGCAACACAACCATGAGTGAATCACAAACTCATCTCAATCCATCCAAAGGCATCGGACAACCTCTTGAACACGAAAACCGCTTTCGCAAACTCTCTATGCTCTGCGAGACATACTATGTAGCTCCGTGCACAAAAGCAATTCACAAGCTGAGAAAGAATCTTGAAGATGGTTTCAGGGATTGCTTGCTCTTGAGCAAGGCAAGAGATCCGTAATGGCGAGAGTTCATGAACCAATGCTAAATCCAAAGAGCCCTTCATTAAAAAATTTATAATATAACTCATCGGTTCCAAACTCAAAAGACCTAAACTGTAAAACTACCAAAATGCCTATTACACACCAAGGCATAACTATAAACCACTCATCACCCAAAAGAGAGAAAAAAATATTTACCTTCAGTAATAAAAAAAAAAAGCACTCTCATTTTAAGAAAATATTATAAAATTTCATAAATCTTTCCTCTTCTTCTTCTTCTTCTTCTGTGCTTCAAAGTGAATAGCTTTAGGACTAAATTGTGGAGGAGAGACATCAAGAGAATCTACAGCAGAGAAGAGTGTGTCTCCATCCTCCTTTTTGTCTTCTTTTATCAGCTTTCGCCATTCTTACAGGACTACTGTTCCATTCTGATTGCAATCTGCAGCATAGAATCATCAAAATTCAGTAAAAAGTCTCACAATCTTTTAAGTCTCACAAAGTGATGAGATGAAGAACCAAAGCAATACATTGGGAAAGCAAAGGATCTTCCACTCGTTGTGCTTGCATCTGATCGAACAGAGAGGCTTCCAGAGTATGCAATTGGTCCTGAGTATGTTATATGACCTGATATTGAAACTGAATCTGCTGCAGAGAAACTCGTCTCTCCAAATCTGCTTGAAGAAAATTTATCGTCTTCGTAAGAGTTTTCCACTAAACAGTTTTGCTGATGATGATTCTCAGTTTCAGGCTTTTCAGGTTCGTTGCAAGTTTTGTTTGGTTCTTGAGAGGTCGTTGTAGAAACAGAGGAAAGCTTCTCCTCTCCTTGTTTTGGCTCCTCTGTTTTCTCAAGCTCTGTTTCGATAGCTGTGGTTTCTAAGCTTCTTTTTTCCTTATCCTGCAGTCACACATTAGAAAGTTAGAAACTTTCAATTTAGAAAAACCTGAAACGTCATTTGATAGTGTTATGTATTGCCTGAAGCTGAGAAGGAGATTGTTCTTCATGACTATCGCTGCTAATGTTGTCTTGGTTGAGAGATTTTTGTTCATCTTCCCTTGATAGAATATCTCCCAATGTTAAACATTCCTTTGAGTCATTATCCTGTGATATAGCCACTTCGTCCTTTGAATTCTCATCAGGTTCAATTTCAGAGGGACTTAGCCCATGTGTTGGTGAAGCCTTGACTTCCTCTGTCACAATCAAATGCTCTTGATTGTAATTGCTAGAAGTACCTTCAGCATCAGCAAAATCTTCTCCTGAAGATTCTTCAACATCTCTGTCTGTCTTATGATCGTTACAAAACTCAGAATCATCAACCTTACTGATGCTGTCTTCCGCAGACTTAGTTTCTGATGGATTCACATTTGTTTTGTCTGCTTTCATCAAATCCTCTGTTGAGCTAGACTTGACAGAATCCTTCTCACCAAATAAGAACTTCTCCTGAACAGGCACACCTTCATCGACACATATATCTTTGACGATATGGTAAGTATTCTCCTTGTAACAAACAACAATCTCAGGTAAATCACAGGCCGTAACATTCTTGTCCATATAGAAAACCGGATCCTTTTTCTCAGGAGAATCCACATTAGCATCACAATCATGACTAGTATCTCGAACTTTCTTTCCGGCCTCATTCTCCCATTCTTCACCACTTCTTGTATCATAGAACAACTCACACACATTGTTGTTGTTCTTCCCATTTTCCGGGACCTTTAGCTCTGCATCTTCCCAATTCTCATCAAGACATTGATGCGGCTTAGATTCATCTTTACAAATCTCTATCGAGTTACCAAGCGCGTGATCATTATCTGAAAAACGGAAAGAACCACTTGAACTACTGATTCCCATAACAATTCAAAGACCATCAAAGCAAAAGCAAAATGTTCAAAAGCTTAAGACTTTATACCTGCTCTCATTCTTCTAAGAGAGTAAACCTTGCATAAAGAACCAAAGCTATATCTTCAAGCACCAGTCGCGACCAACAATCTACACATCAAAGAGACAATCTCTATCAAACAGTTTCAAGCAGGACTCATAAGAAAGAAACAGATAACAAGAATAAGAAGACAAGTATAAGCAAACTTCTATCTAGAGGATAGAATCAATCTATCTATCAGCAAATCTCAAAGTTAGATACAGAAGCAACCTCCATATGAAGAGTTGTTCAACGAAGCAATGGGCCAGGAAGATTGTGACAGAAACAAACCTTAAGGCACAAAATATTCTAAAGGATACATAACTTAACTTATGGTCAGTCACACATGTGAACGAAAAGATTCTTTATTTTCTCAAGTCCAAAAACAAATCATCATGAGCAAAAAGATGCAATCAACCACTACAATGACCACTTTCCAACTTTTTACTAATTTAAAGAAAAAGACATTTAGATAAAAGCTGTAATACCATAACAATACGCAAGAAAAAATTGCAAAAACATGGCTTAATCTAGATTACTTGTAACAATTGTAAGAATCATTTGTTAGCAAATTTGCAATCATGGTTACACAAATGTAGCAAAGTTTTTATCTCTTAAGCAAAGAATGAAGAATCTTTAGCTCACTGTCATAAGAAAGAAGACAAAAAAGAAAAAAAGCTTTAAACTTCTTTTCTCACAAAGCTGCAATGCAATCAAATCAATCATTTTTTTTCTATCAAATAAAAAATTTTGGATAAGAACATCAATAAACAATTGGAATTTGCAGAGAAAGAAGAATCTACAACAGAAAAATAAAGGTTAAAAACACAAAATTGGATCTAGTACCACCAACAAATAAACTAATAGAAACAAGACTATGGAGAATATAAACAGATCTAATAAGTAGAATCCAAATGAATCAAAAGGTCAAGACTTTAAGAAGAATCTTCTCATAGAACAGTGAAGTAACAAACCTTACTTGATCAAAGTAGATACAAAGACTCAAACTTCTTCCTCCAGGGGATGAAAAAACCCTAAATCACTTAAAAATCAAAACTTTGAGAGAGGAGAAAAAAGCCAGATACTTTTTGGCTGTTTAATAAGAAAAACAAATCTCGAAAACATGTAAAAGGGATGTTCAAAGGTCAATTTAAAAAATCACTATCTCTGCAATAAATATGAACACAGAGAGACAAAGAGATAACCAAAATCTCTTTCTTCTTTAAATGCTCTCTCCTTTGGTTTTCTCATTTAATCTACCAAACCAAACCACTTCATAATAATACAAATTCCTCAGCCATGGAAAACAACATTTAATGCACACCTTTTAATTACAGAAACTATAAACCCAAATACAGAAACTTTGATCTTACTTACCCAATTAAAAAGATTAAAACTTTCACTTACCAATAACTCTAAAATCTCTTCACTTTCCTGGGAATATCTGAAACTCTCTTCATAATCATGAGGTCATCTCTTTATCAATCTATGGAGTGTATGAACTAAAAGTAGAAAGATGAGAACTTTTTTTTTTTTGTGAAAGATGGGATTTTTTTGTTATGTAAAGAGGCGAGTCAAAAGGTGAGAGCTTTGGAGAAAATCGGATCTATGAAACGGTGCTTCTTCTTCTCCAGAGAGAGTATTTTTCTCTCATGGATTTGACTTTTTATTTTTGGAGATGATTCTAATAAAATAAAATGGAGATTTGGGTTTTTGTATAAAGAAAACAAATAAAAAGTCAACTATCTGCCAAAAAGAATTTCAGCGAAGCGGTTTATATTATTTTGTCTCTTCTTCTCCATTTTTTTAGAAAAAAACTTCAAGTAGTGTTTTTATTTTATTTTATAAAGTACTATGAAATTCCTAATTTTATTATTTATTAATTTAGTTTGGAAATATAGTATTATGAGTTTTATTTGTTGTACAATTTGTGATTTTTGTTTGTTTACTTTAATTTATTTAAAGTAGTTAGTGGTTCATATAGTATCCATGAAAATGATATAGACGTGAGTTCTAAGTCACACCTATCTTTTAGTTTCATAAATTTCTCATTTGACACATATTTGTTATGATGATTACTTGATATGAATATATTTGATATAGTAAAAAAATAAAGTATGTGAAAGGCTATCAAATTTTGCTAATAACATACTAATAAAACTTTCATTGTTTTGATTTGATATCTCTTCTCGACAATCAAAAAGAATGGCCAATTTTTGTTATGGAAATTGCCTCGTTTAGGTCTTTCATTGTTTTTTTTCCTTTGCTTAATAGTATAATTTTTTTTCAAAACTTTAATAGTCTGGCAGTTATTTTAGTCAGAAAAGATAAATTTTAAAATGTTTTTTTTCTCATGTAAACACGTCGGTTTTTGAATGACTCTCTTTAACCGATAATATATTTATAATAATTTAATAAAAAATGTGTTTGAAGGAAAATAAAAAAAAAGCATACTAATAAAACTATAGATTAAGCTAACATTAACAAGAATTAGTTTTGTAAATATGAGTTCTTAACTTTTATGCATGATAAAACCGAGGCTGTAGATTATATCTTTGTTACGGTACGTCGTGTTACACTCGATAATCGTGTATTATTTTAGTTAACCATTGTTTAGGGATCGGGGATGATTCTCGAAGGTAAAAACAACCACGGTTTAAGTGACACGTGTTAACCAAATATTACCTGTGCAGCTGCTAAACTAATGAAAAATATATAGAAAGCTTACTTCGTCGTGTTATGCAAAAATATTATTGGGTACGTGGAGGTGTATAGTATTAATATAGTCCAAAGGTAATGAGTACCGTACGATCTCTGCGTGTGCCAGCGAGTTTATTAACTGTTCCTTACTAATCGACGGCTATGTTTCGTTGGCTACGTTGGTCCTACGTTTTAGTCTTAGTATAGCTATAATTATATCTTTGATGTATATTGCCAACATTTTCTTAGTTTAAGACAAGTTGATTTCTTAAACTAAGTTGATTTCTTAAGGTTCTTCTCGTGGTTCCATTGCTTGTGTGAAATTTGTTTTTTTTTGGTTTGTCATCTACTCAAACCTATAGTGCTAACACAAGAACACTAGATTCAAGGCTGCGCAAACCATTAGTGTAAACCAAAAGAGTCCTAGTTCTCACAACTACACAATCGAAAAGAGGACAAAACTCTTTCCTATTCAAAGACTACAATATATGATTCTTTCTCACACTTTGATCTATGAAAACATTGTCTAAAATTTAAGTCGGGGAAGGTTTTGAAAATCAATAAAATAACACATGACAAATGTTATTTAATAGGTGCATCAGTGCATGCATTAGATAATGTCATGTATTTTGTTCTTTCTTTCTTCTTTTTTCTTGCGCAGAAGTCACGTTATTTACAAGTCTCCAGGTTCTCTACGTGGTTTAGTTTTCTAACTAACCGGAATGTCACATAAGTTGTTCTTTGGAATGGATGATTTATAAGTTATTATTTCAAATTCAAACATATAGTTCAAAATATAGATCATAAGAAAAACTGTATATGATATCATGATCATACTATTGAACCACAAACAAAGTACCGAAGTGGTTCTTTATATGATTTTTTCACATCCCCAAATCATAATTTCTCCCCCTCTCAACTTCAAAAGAAAAAGCACTAACAATAGTGCGAAAATGACCAATTCATAATTGATATTGATCAGTGGACTTACTTGGTCAAAAATGTTACTGTATCCCTTGGTCTAAATTTTCAATAATTTAGCTAAGTAAACTGTGTAAAGAGACAAAAACAAAACTCAACTTCTGTTTTGTTCTACATTTCTCCTGTTTTGTCTTTTCATGTTTTATTCTTCTTCTATCTTAAATCTGAATGTGAACTTTAAAAAGGGCAGCTTACAGATGAATTTCAATCTCTACTTACTTGTAACAGCTGAAAATAATCTAAACCCATCATCATCAATGATAGATTCTGAACCAATAAACCAAAAACTCAGATCTCAAGATATGTTTTAAGGGGGTCTCTCACAGTTCATGTGAAATCGTTTGGCTTCCCAACATTGATGCTCTCTTCTGCTAAAAACTCTGTAATGGCCTTCTTTTGCCATCCTTTGAAGCTCCTGTGATACAGAAAAACAAACCCCGTTACTCGTAATCCAATGCGAGTATCAAGAAAGTATCAGGAGCAGAATGAAGTAGTTTACTTGTGGTCAAGATGAGCCAAGATCTCGCCTCCGGGGAATGATGCTTTAGTAGCTTCAAATGCTGCCTTAATTGATTGTCTCCAATTTCCACCAATGTAATTCTCTCCAGGCGTTGTTTTGGTTTGAGTTGGATCTTCCATCGGTAATGAGTATCCAGAAAGCAAATGGCCTACCCAAATATCATCTTTCCTGATGAATGCAGAATCAAAACAATGAGATAAAGAACGTGTTCAATGTTGTGCTTGCACAAAGCAGAGTTCTTGACAACTTACAAAGCTATATCCATGTGACGAGGAGCATAATGTCCACCTCCAATGCCTAAAAGAACTTTCCTCTTTCCGGTTTCACTGTCCACCCAAAAACAATCCACACTAAGTTTAGATCGATACTTCGGTTTTTCTTTATGTCGAGGTAATGATTAAGCCCCAATGGATATACCTTTTCCACTTCCCTACTTCTTCACTGCCTCCTAGCCCAAGACCTTCCCACATTAACTGAATCACAAAACACAAATGCTCCTTACTAAATGGAAGCAAACTTAGAGATATAGACTAAAAGTTACTGGCCAGTCATGAGCCTCAAAAGTTGTTGTTAAGCATGATGATTATTAGAACCAAACTTTCAACCCTAGAGAAGTCTTTAAATCCACAGGAAACAACAAGATACAAGAACAACGACCTTTTTCTACCTCCTGAAACCATTTCAATTAACTAACTTTTTTACACTTACAAGAGCCATGACTTGAGCTGCGTCTTGCCTCTTCCAGTATTCCTCGGTACTACCTACACACACGTTATTCATTCTCAGACTATAGATTCAATTCCTCAAAAACTACACTGGAGATGAACTAAGAAACTCGGATACACAACGAAATGGCAATTTCAAGAGAGCGAGCAGAGAGCTAATCAATTCAGATAAAAGGAACAAAGAAAGAAACTCACCAATCTCCAAAAACATCGTTGGCTTGTTAGTTATTGGTCCATGATGAGTAGCTTCCAATGTTATCTGCATCCACACAAAGCAATTTACATTCTCTCTCACCTTAAACCATACTTCAATTCCAATCAAAAGCAAAACTCATAAGAGAGAGTAAACAGCAAAATACCTCAAACTCAGGAACTAAACCATGAGCTTCAGCCATTTTCTTCAAAAGACGAAACCATGGACCAATTCTAGTGCTTGGCAACGCCGCCCATCCAGGCTTTCCTCCTTGCGGCGGTGATTCTCCATCCTTTAGATGAAGCACTCCTACACTTATCAACCAAAACATCCTTCAGGAAAACATAAAACAACCAAAACCCAAATACAAAGTTTGAATCTTTCAGAAAATCGTAAAAAGAACAAAGCCCTAATCAAAAGTTTGGATTTTGATGCACTACCAATCGGATGAACAGTTAAAGCAGGACGATTTGAGACGGCGGTGTGACGGCTGAGGAAGATGACTTCATCAACAACTTCACCGGTAGCTTCTTCCCAACGTAAATCGAGATCGTCTTCTTTTACTATAGATCTATCGTGTTGAATCACTCTCGTTTGCTTGTTACTAAAACTCTTTATGTCCTGAAAATTTCGACAAGAACAAAATCAGACGAGAGAAAGGTTGATACTTTACCGGCGGAGGATGATTGAAACTTTACCGGCGGTAAGATAGGTCCGGCGGTCCAACCGGGCATGGCGAGAAGCGCCGCCGCAGGGTTGATCGACGCTGGATCGGCGGTGGTGGCCACGATTAGTGTTACCATTTTTCGAGTTGTTACTGTAACGCGATTATTGGCGTTTAAAAGCGATTGGATATGAGTTGCGTTTGCTTTGAGTCTATTGTTGTGCGTGTGGAGGAAGTGTATAATGTTTCGGCCGCTTATTTTCAAAATCATGAATTGAAACTTTTAGGTTTTAACTTTCGGAAAGGTGTTTAAAAGGATTTTATTTTGTTTGATCAACAAGCTAAGCAATTACTGAGTTCAATTGGTAATCAAGTTTAAACGAGGTAACTAATTTTTTTTAAGCGGTTAAAAAAAAAAACCAGTATTCGGAAAAATTGTAAAAGATGATAAAAAATTGAATCGCCGGATTATATATGATTTTTCTATGTTTTGGTAATTATAAAACTAAAATTTAACTCAGCAATTTGCTACAGAAAAAAAAAACCGTAACAAACAAAATTAAATCAAATTGAGTCTTGAATCGAGTTGATAAGTACAAATCAATTTTGTCGATTTTTGAGTCTTGATTCTGTGATAGGGGAATTTAAATGTTAAAAGGACTAATCAAAAACAAATAACAAAAATATCATTTCAAATAATTGGTTAGAGTAATTTAGCAATTTAAAAACTTTTGGAGTTTTTTTATCTATATTAAGAAAAAGAAAAGTATATATCACATAGAAAGTATATAATATAATATCACATGCATAACTAATGTCAAGTTTTTTTTTTCTGAAATTATGAGCCGAATATGTCTTCTTATAGTTTTTTTTTTATGCATAGTGATTTAGTTTAGAAATGAGGTATAGTAGATAAATAACTTTTTTTTTCTGTGCGCGAAACTTAGTAATTAAAATAACATCCGCTAAAAACTAGGATTGAACCAGCAGTAAATTGCGAGAGAGAAAAAAAATTCTATTTTAATTTGTTGATATTTAATTTTTAAGTTTTCTTAATTTATTACGCCAAAGAGTATATATTTTACAGTAAGTATATATAGAATAAGATTATGAGTTGGTCATCACAAATATTATTGTTTTGTTAGTTATATATAAAAAAACATTTGTAAAATAAATTAAAGTATAATATGTATGTTTTATGGATTACAAGTTTTGGGGATCACCTGTTATTTATTTTTTTAACAATACCATTGTCATTTATGAAAATCAAATTAAACCAACCCACCTATTGAATTTGTCTCGCATCATGCTAAGATATTTTGCATACTTTTGACTGACTAATCTTCAAAAATCCATCTAATGACAATGAATAATATAATCTGATTAATCCATATGATAACACTAAGTATTGTAAATTTGTTTAATTTTGTAACCTAGATACATATAAACAGTCATATATCATCAAAGTTATGATCCATAAATTATTGACAAAAAAAGTCATGATCCATAAATTGTTGAAAAACAATTCATAATCCAAATGATTATACTACTTTAAATGGAAGACATAATATAAAGTGTTTGTTGATTCATGCCCGTTTGAGAGTTACTACACTTGAAACTGAAACTTAGAGAAAACAAAAAAAACAAGAAAATTATCTGAATGACAGTCGAGGTTACACAATTCATCACTAAGAAAGAAAACATATATTTTTTCTCTAGAGAGTTACATTTTCTAAATCATTGTTTCACGGTGGTTTATGAAATATTTGGCAGCAAAGTCACACTGATGAGTAAATTTTGGCTCATGAAAATTTAATAAATTTTGGCTGGTAAACAAATAGATAATATGTTGTGTGAACAAAAACGTATAAGTTTGAGGAACAACCAAATATAGTTATATGTTTGCTTAATAGACTTAGCTTTCATTTTTTCTAAAATGATATCCATAAAATTATTATAAGACTCATAATTTATTATGTGACATTTTATAACATAAATTGTATGTAAACCTAAGATATATAAAATAATTTTAAAACTAATTTTCGATTATTCTTCGATTAACCGAGTAATCATTAGGACCCATCGGCTGTCTAATTAACGACTAACAATATTTTGAACATGGAACAAAACTAATCATCTATATAGGAATTACCATTTAAACGTAAAACCAACAATTACTAAATGCTCATTTATCATTATGAAATCAAATTAGTATTAAACTCAAATCCAATTAGTTCAAAATATTCTCTAACATCTACCATCATAGTTTACAAGAATGTTGGTCATCTCAAATTGATTTATGCACTTTATTGAACACTTTTTGTACATAAAATAAGCTAGGTTGTAGAACACATTCAAAATTAGGAAAAGAAAAAAACAATATACTGTAAATTAACCTTAATTAAAAATACCATTCAAAACCGTGGAGAAAAAATGAATCAATCAATCCTAATTACAAAAAACTGGTGCTGCCCAGGATCGAACTGGAGACCTTTTGCGTGTAAGGCAAACGTGATAACCACTACACCACAGCACCTGATGTCTCCTTATTCTCTCGTTTAATATTTAACTTTCAAACTAAAGCATCGCGAAATAAACCTTTGGGCTTCGAGTGAGCATCGGAGAAATCAGACAGATGTTGAGTTGTTCTTCATCGGCGTTCCAAAGAGTAGCCTTTATGCTTATGGCTCCCAAATTAAAACCTCAGAGACTCCATCAAAGTATGTATACACACTCACTTCTACATATATCTATTGCTTTGTGTGGTCTTTAGTGTTGATTAGTAACGATGGTTTTGGTGTTTGTGTAGTTGCAGAGAGTGGTGTTGAACATTTGGTTAAGAAAGCTAGGACGATGAGTACTGAATCCTCAATGAAAGATGCTTTCTCTACTTACGCTGATTATCTCAATAACTTCGTAAGTGTTTCCTCTGCTCCATTGTTTCTCCTGGGTTTATCTGTTTGTTTATAAAGATTGAACCTTTGCGTCATGGGATTGAGTCCTTTAAGTAAGGTTTATAGGTTTAGACAACTAAAGAAATGATCTTTCATGTTGCAACTTGGGTTTTGTAATAGATTCTATAGCGAATTGAGAATAAAGGAGGAGGCTTTATCTGGTTTCTATGATTGTTTCTTTGTAGAATGAGAAGCGAGAAAGAGTGGTGAAGGTAAGTCGTGATATCACAATGAACAGCAAAAAAGTTATCTTTCAGGTTCACAGGTAATTTCAACACCTCTGTTGTTTTTGTTTGTGTTCATCAAGATTTTGTGTGTTTTTGTTGTGTTCTTCATCAAGATACTGTTTGTTTGTTTTGTTTACTATGTTGTTATATGGCAGGCTCAGTAAAGACAACAAAGAGGAGGTATTGGAGAAAGCAGGGAAGGATTTAGAAGCAGTGAGGGATCAACATTTTGCCCGGCTAATGAAAGAGCTTCAAGGGACTGATTTTTGGAAGCTGAGACGTGCTTATTCCCCAGGGGTTTGTGAAACGGAAAATCATTCATCTTTTGGTACGATTTTGGTTAATGGTTTAACTGATATGTTTTGTGGTTTTGTGTAACTTACAGGTGCAGGAATATGTTGAAGCTGCAACGTTTTATAAGTTCTGTTTGTCTGGGACGCTATGTACTCTCGATGAGATTAACACAACGCTTGTACCACTTAGTGACCCTTCTTTAGAGCCGTTGCAGATCAATATCCTCGACTATATTCTTGGGGTATTTTTTAGACCATCTTTATTTATGGTTAATACTTACTGTCAAAGATGTTCTCTATTGTTTGGAGTTCTGAATTATGTTTGATTATTGTTTGTTACTTGCACAGCTTGCAGATTTGACGGGAGAGCTAATGCGGATGGCAATTGGTCGCATATCAGACGGTGAAATCGAATTCGCGCAGAGGATTTGTCAGTTTGTTCGACAGATTCATAGGGAACTAATGCTAGTTGTGCCAAAGATGGATGACAGTTATGACATGAAATCCAAGATGGAAGTGATGCTTCAAAGTGTGATCAAAATAGAGAACGGTATGCACAAATCTCATATCCGCACACTATTAGATACCAACCAATACGTTTTTGTAACTCTTTTTTGTTTGTTTGTTTATTAGCTTGCTTTAGCGTTCACGTGAGAGGATTAGAGTATATTCCACTGCTTGGAGATAATGCACCAACATCATACCTATTGGGAGCTGCTGATGTCGAATGATTAAAAGTGAGTGGTCTTTTCCGTCTCTCGGACACATTTTAAAGTTCTTGTTAAGGTTGGTGTGTTTGCGACAAGTAGGATCGTTTTAGTATGGACTTATCTTCAGAGAATTTTAGCCACTTCTTACTTCTGAGGAACTTTAAATCTGTATGCTGCAAGACTTTTAAGAAACAAATGGTTAGAACTAGATGTAAAACTTTTCTTTTGTTGAATGGAAGCTAATTTATAATAGAATCTAGCAATTACTTTATTATTCAAGTTAATAATTTTGGCCCTTCTTCACTTTTTCTAGATCTTTCGTAATCCAGAAAGTACATTTTTTGGTTCTTGCTGTTTGTTTGTGCTTAATGAGGAAACATATATAGATACTCTTATCTTTTATGCAGCTACATATAATGCATCTTATTATAGTTCGACATTTGGTACTTTTATATAGGATTTTGACATTTTTTATAAATTTATATCTATCATTCATAGATAGAGTTTTATTTTGAAATCATAAATCTTTCTTTTGTAAAGAAAGTGATAAAAATAGAGAAAAATCTCACATTTTAAGATGTTCATAATCTAGTTATATATAGAGTTATGTGCAAGCAATACCACAATAGTACAATCTGTGTGATATGATTATTGGGTTTTGATGTTTTTCCTTTTTATTTTTAAGATTTCATGGCTTATATAAAGGATTTTTATGCTAATGAAAACACAACTTCCAACAATTAGCCTCTAAGAGAGACTTGGGTTAAGAGGAAGCTTGCTTTAAATCTCTTTGTTCTTTAAGCTTGAGCACTTCTTTGCAATTCAATCATTACTGAGATAACAGAGGGTCCATTTACAAAAGCAAGAGCAAAAGCTTTGGCTCATATCACTATGACAAAATCCGAAACCACTCTTTCGAAGTTATTGGTAGAATCTGAGTTAGTCCAAGAATGCGAGGAGTTGCTGTCTTCTCTTCCGAGAGACAGAAGCGTTTTTGCAGAGTATCTCTATCAATACCAGGGATTTTGGTATCCACCAAATCTTTTAGAAGGTGTTCTATATAGCCAGAAGCATTTTCAGGCCAGAGATTCAGACATCGTCCTTGCAAGCATTCCTAAGTCAGGTACAACTTGGTTGAAATCACTTGTCTTTGCTTTGATTCATAGGCAAGAATTCCAAACCCCTCTAGTATCCCATCCTCTGCTCGATAACAACCCGCATACCCTCGTGACCTTTATCGAAGGTTTCCACCTTCACACTCAAGATACTTCTCCTAGGATCTTCTCTACACACATTCCTGTAGGGTCACTCCCTGAGTCAGTTAAGGACTCGTCCTGTAAAGTTGTGTATTGCTGCAGGAACCCGAAGGACGCGTTTGTCTCACTTTGGCATTTCATGAAAAATTTGATTGTTAAGGAGATGGTTGGATGCACAATGGAGGAAATGGTGAGGTTTTTTTGCCGAGGGTCTAGTATATACGGACCCTTTTGGGATCATGTATTACAGTATTGGAAAGAAAGCCGAGAAAACCCGAAAAAGGTTATGTTTGTAATGTATGAAGAGATGAGAGAGCAGCCTCAGGAGTGGGTGATGCGGATCGCCGAGTTCTTGGGATATTCTTTTACAGAAGAAGAGATAGAGAATGGAGTATTGGAAGATATCATAAAGCTGTGTAGTCTTGAGAATCTGAGTAAATTGGAGGTTAATGAGAAGGGTAAGTTACTGAATGGAATGGAGACTAAGGCATTTTTTAGGAAAGGAGAGATTGGTGGATGGAGAGATACTTTAACTCCTTTGTTAGCAGAGGAAATTGATAAAACCACTAAGGAGAAACTAATTGGTTCTGATTTTAGATTCTTTTGCTAAGAATCTGCTTTACCAACTTAGTTCTCAATTTCTTGAGCTTTTTTTTTTCTTCTTTTTATTGGCTTAATACAAGTAAGGTTGTTGACTTGTTGTGATGGACCAAAGTCACCAAACTGGTCTGTTGAGAAATAAAACTATTGTTTTTGAGTTTTAGACATAAGAGTCGTGATTCTCCTTCTTTCTTGTTTTGTTATCTTTAAATATTATATTCTACGTGCTCTTCAAGTAAAGGATGTGTTGACCATTTCACCACCCAAACTAATATCTTAGAAGCAAAAGCATTGTGAAATTTACTTGTAGAACAACCTTCTCATTCATATATAAAAGCAGACAAGCATTAGCATCATAGATACATAGAGAGCTTAAGCAAAAGATCTCATACTTTCAAGATTGATCGATCTCTCAAGTCTCAACAATGTCATCATCATCATCAGTTCCTGCTTACTTGGGAGATGAAGATCTGACACAAGAAACAAGAGCTCTGATCTCTTCTCTTCCTAAAGAGAAAGGTTGGTTAGTGAGTGAAATATATGAATTCCAAGGACTTTGGCACACACAAGCTATTTTACAAGGAATCTTGATCTGCCAAAAACGCTTTGAAGCTAAAGATTCCGACATTATCCTCGTCACTAATCCTAAATCAGGTACCACTTGGTTAAAAGCTCTTGTCTTTGCTCTCCTTAACCGACACAAGTTTCCAGTTTCTTCTTCTGGTAACCATCCTCTTCTGGTCACCAATCCACACCTTCTTGTGCCCTTCTTGGAAGGAGTTTACTACGAGTCCCCAGATTTCGATTTCTCCAGTTTGCCTTCTCCAAGACTGATGAACACGCACATATCGCATCTTTCGCTCCCCGAGTCTGTTAAGAGCTCGTCTTGTAAGATTGTGTATTGTTGTAGGAACCCTAAGGACATGTTTGTGTCCTTATGGCATTTTGGGAAAAAGCTAGCTCCTGAGGAAACCGCGGATTATCCTATCGAAAAAGCGGTTGAAGCGTTTTGTGAAGGGAAGTTTATAGGTGGACCCTTTTGGGATCATATATTGGAGTACTGGTATGCAAGCCGCGAGAATCCGAACAAGGTCTTGTTTGTTACTTACGAGGAGCTAAAGAAGCAGACCGAAGTTGAGATGAAGCGGATCGCGGAGTTCTTGGAATGTGGCTTTATTGAAGAAGAAGAAGTGAGAGAGATTGTGAAGTTGTGTAGCTTTGAGAGTTTAAGTAATTTGGAAGTTAACAAAGAAGGGAAATTGCCAAATGGAATAGAGACTAAAACTTTCTTTAGAAAAGGAGAGATTGGAGGATGGAGAGATACTTTGAGTGAGTCATTGGCAGAGGAAATTGATAGAACCATTGAAGAGAAGTTTAAAGGTTCTGGTCTTAAATTTTCTTCTTGAATCAATCTTTGAAACTTGTTCTCATGTTCTTGTTTTGCTTCAATTATGTTATTTCTTGTTTTATATATTTTTCTGCTGTTATGTTTGTGTTTGTGTTTATGAATAAAATGAAATAAATTATGTTTGTGTTTTCTTGAATCATACTATTATCTTTTAGAAAGAAACAAAATTTTGTCGCTCACTATCACATTTAGATTTAAATTTATGACACCGCACATGCACTAGCCACTAGACACTAGTACACGACTAAACTACAATTCCAAAGAGTCAAAATCTATCAAGTATTTTTTTTTTTTCAAGATAAGATTTCTTATCGTAATATAGGAAATGTGTGGCTTAAGATCCACGCATGATTAAAACAAATCCCTAAACACTTTGTCTATGAAATATAACCATCTGCTTGTAAGGTCAAATTGTTCAAAGCATCAAATAAGTAAATAAAAACTCTTTTATGTTCACCTTTTTCACTATCCTCTCTTTGTGTTTCAAATCGTGGGAACAAATTATCACAATGGAGGCTTCTAAAGAAGCTCATCACCTTCCAAACTACATGAAAGACGACAACGTTAGTCAAGAAACCAAGAACTTGATCACTTCTCTACCTTCAGACAAAGATTTCATGGGTTATGGTCTCTACAACTACAAAGGTTGTTGGTACTATCCAAACACACTCCAAGCCGTTCTTGACGTCCAAAAACACTTCAAGCCACGAGATACTGATATAATCCTCGCTTCTTTGCCCAAAGGTGGAACCACTTGGCTCAAATCCCTAATTTTCGCTGTTGTACATAGAGAAAAGTACCGCGGAACCCCTCAAACACATCCTTTGCTCTTACAAAACCCTCATGACCTTGTCCCATTTCTTGAGGTTGAGTTATACGCTAATAGCCAAATTCCGGATCTCGCAAAGTATTCTTCTCCTATGATCTTTTCTACACACATGCACTTACAAGCATTGCGTGAAGCCACCACAAAAGCTTGCAAAACCGTATATGTGTGTAGAGGTATCAAAGATACGTTTGTCTCCGGCTGGCATTATAGAAACATGTTGCATCGCACCAAGATGGATCAAGCCACTTTTGAGCTCATGTTTGATGCTTATTGTAGAGGAGTTCTCTTATATGGACCTTATTGGGAACATGTATTGAGCTATTGGAAAGGGAGCTTGGAAGCAAAGGAGAATGTTCTTTTCATGAAGTACGAAGAGATAATTGAGGAGCCTCGTGTTCAAGTCAAGAGACTCGCCGAGTTCTTGGAATGTCCATTCACCAAGGAAGAAGAAGAAAGTGGATCGGTGGAGGAGATCTTGAAGTTGTGTAGTTTACGAAATTTAAGCAATTTGGAGGTTAATAAGAATGGGACAACGAGAATTGGTGTAGATTCTCAGGTGTTCTTTAGGAAAGGTGAAGTTGGTGATTGGAAGAATCATCTTACGCCACAAATGGCGAAAACCTTTGATGAGATTATTGACTATAGACTAGGAGACTCCGGTTTGATATTTCAATAAGGTTGTGTTGTGTTTTTTTTCTTTTGTCATCCGAAAATAAATTAGGACTCAAACGAGTCATTCTTGAGAAATGTTATGTTGTATTCTTAGCTTTGAAATTCCATGTTTCTTCTTTTTATGAACTTAGTTGAGTCAATTTTCGCTAAAATAATTTGTGTACTAATCAGTTACGTAAATATAAGAACATTAGAACCAAAAAAAAAATATAAGTTAGAAATTATCTTGTGGGCTTTAAAAGTCTTAATGGGCCTGACAATTGCTAATATTCGTTTTAGTCGAAATATCATAGTTAATTAGTTATCAATGCTTTTTGAGTGTCTTAGCTGATTTTAAAAAGTTTAGTTTTTGCTTGTTTGTCTTTTTAGGTGTTTATGAAATCTATTGAGGAAGTTTATTCGTCAAATGGTTAACGGTTCATCTATATGAATATTTTGGATTATGGGTCTAGATTAGTCGACTCAAATACTCTATCCTAATGATATTTAAAAAATAAAGAAGTGTTAGGACAAAAATTATTTTCAAAAAAATTGAATTAATAGTGAACGAACATAATCATGTTTGAAAGTTCTTCTATTATTGAGATCATTCAGACAAAAATCTTACGTGTCGATAGAATCAGCATCTAGTCAGGATGATGACTTGTACCATACATCTATGGCTATATATTTTGATTTAAAGTTATTTTATTTTATTTTTCTTTTTAGAAAATAAAACAAAGTCGATAGTTCTCCTGAGAGTAAGCTCTAAGAGAAAAACATATGAAGTTAGAAATAAAAAAGGAACTAGAAATTATAGAAATCGAAAACTCGTACCACGAGTTAGACCAACAACCAACTTAAACACTACTCAAAAAAACTGAAAAATATAAAACGCGCGATTGAACCGTAAAAACAATCACTCTATAAGTTTGAAAATTTAGGGTTCATAATTTGGCAAGGAGAAAACAAAGGTTGGGTTCACTTGCTTTCGAGTGATTTTTTTTTTCTTTTCATTCCCAAATATTCATTATAAAAAGTTACTTTATTATATTATCAACGTTTTGCATAGTTAACGGT
>Ga0041059_1000105_pt1 | contig 47644 bp, 43 predicted proteins | sample AraColnosormetaG_FD_56232 | JGI IMG/M metagenome (GOLD analysis project Ga0041059, IMG submission 56232) | Arabidopsis roots microbial communities from North Carolina, USA - Col MF nosort | ecosystem: Host-associated > Plants > Roots > Unclassified | place: USA: North Carolina | collected...
GTTATATACACTACTTACATGCATAAAATAAAAGCTAATATAAAGAAACTATGATCGAAAACTATTAAAAAAAAAAAAAGAGATTTAAGTAGAAAGAAAAGTAGTTCAACTGATCAAGAATGACATTTATAAACAGTGGTAGTAAACTTGATTATCTATGTTGTAAATATTGGAGAAAGAAAGTAAATTATAGGTCAAAGTCAAAGGAAATAAAGCAAAAGAGTAAAGGGAATGTTGAGGATCGAAGAAAAGACCCTTTACTTTTTGACCTAATCAAAAAGACTTCCTATTTGTTTTATTTTTAGATTGCATTGGAAAACAACAGTTTTCTTGAAGTTTGATGAGCATTTAATTTTCAGTTAAGAGTAAAACAAAATCGTAATGCGCAAGAAGATGAGCCATACATAATTGGTGGTCGATGTCTTCGGGTAAGAAACATGGTTTTGTGTGTGTGTGTGTGTGAGTGTGAGTGTGTGTGTGTGTTAAACTGCGAGTTACTAAAATAATCAACGTTTGCAACCTTCAAAAACTATCAATTGAACCATCTCGCTTTAACCGGACACTAACAGTAGATGATGCGATCCAAAACTTAAACATTATTAAGACTAGAGAACAAATAAGTATAACTCCTCAGCCCTTGATGATGTTAGTAGGAAGCCGCATGCCTTCATGGGAGACCAAAAAAAATACTAGTATTATTACTATATTTAGTGCAAAGACATTAATTGAATACTGAATACTCGATAGGTGCGTAATCTAATATTTTCTCCCCTAACTAACCGTTAATCGTTTTGTTGTCTAATAATGAGCAAGAGTTCATTACAAATAAGTTATCCAATAATCACAAGCTCACATAGACTATTATATAGGTTGATGCTCGTTTAGCATTTGATACATTATTATTTTCATTACTAATCAATAATCTTGAGGTCAAATAATGTTCTAGGAGACGGTTTTAAAATTTGTGGATTATATTGTTTGAATTTGGTTACTTCATTGCTACAAAAAATATATTGTAGTTCTTGATCACTTTCTCTACTTTTTGTTTTCTTTTTCAACTATTGAAGTATATATACTATATATGACTATATTGATATGATTTTATATGCTACTAAATATTTAAATGATTCATTTCTTGAATTTTGACATATATCATACATGTCGTTCTTGGGTTAGTCTAATTTGAAAGTTAGACATCATACATATCCAGTTAAATTAAAGACAAATAACTAAAGAGCACATATTGGGGCCTAGTGTTACGTGAAACAGCGAGGATCACGGTAACTATATTATGTGAAAAGACTCAAAAACTATATTAATAAAACAGACTTCCTGGTCTTCTGGTTATTAATCCAATTTGCTTTCCACGTTAGGGACATTATAAATTACACATTATATATAAGAATATTACCATGAAAATAGAAGGAAAAAAATCTGAGAAGCAACTTAGTAAGAAACAAACCTTTTTTTTTGTCCAAACAAACAAATGCGATTTTTGAACATTTTAGATGATTTATGAACATTTTGTTTGACTTTTGCGTGACAAGTTGTTTTTCATATATCATGTTATATTTCTAAGTAAAGTTTTTCTACTTTTTAGATTAGATTTTAAAAATCTAAATCTGTATATGTTTTATACTGGCCAACAGAAAGTATAAGTATTTCAGTTAGTAGTTGTGGCAGAATTAGGTATACACGAGAAACCATGGTTTCATCTGAGATTATTAAATCATATATATCAACGATAACTAACGGTAAAAATCGTTACACGAGTATACCTAATCTAGCTAGGTTGAGTTTATATTTGACTTTAATTCATTGGTCTATGCAATTAAGTATCTAAATAAAAAAATCATCTTAGTCTCATCCATGTCTCCGAAGTCCAAATAATCTCATTTTATAGCTAGCTGATAATATATTAACTAAAGATATCCTAAACTTTTTTTAAAAAAATGGTTTGACACATAATAAAAATTTAAAGATATGTAACTTTAACAACCATTAATAATTAAAGGTCTATAATATTAAAACTATAAAAGGTAATTATGACAATAATCAGTAACAATAAATTAATTTTATATAGGCCGAGGAATTATTCATGTATGAATATTATATTCGTGACCAACTCGTATAATTGTGAGAATCTCGTTACTTGAAAGTTTGTAGTCATTGATAAATCCAAATCCCAATTAAGTATCACATATCATTAGTCAATAATCTCCTTTCGCTTCTCATTACCCTTTTTGTAGCTCATTTTATAATTGTTAAAATGTGCCAAAAAGAAAGATGAGTTTGTTACGTAATTAATTAGGTAATTTAGAGAAGAATACATAAAACAAATATAGCAAGAGAGAAAGATAGGAATTAACAACGGCATAAAAAACGATAAAAACCTAAGAAGAGCAATTTAATCATAAAAAAGGGGTTTAAACATCGACATTAAGTGGAAATAACAAATTTCAATGACTGTGAATTTAGGGAAACAAGAATGACAACAACCAAAAAATATTGAAATTTTCAAGACTTTTACATCTGAAGAAAATATAAAAGTCTAAGAATACCGCAAACTTTGGGCTTAGTGTAAAAGAAAAACTAGTAACCCTCCTAAACCTGAAGTTTGTTATTTTATAAAGTTTAATTTGGTGGTTATTTTGGGAATTAAATATCTAATGTACTACTAATTACCCAAAGATCTTGATTAGATAGTAGAAGTATATAGAACAGTATGACTTTCTTTTCACGACTATTGTGGCATGCTAATGAAAGTTTGGTTGTTGGCTTAATATAAGATATATGGGACCCACTTGTATCTTTTATTCTTTGTATATCTTTTGCTAATTATTCTTTTTCATCTAACATCATATATTCATATCACCAATGAAATTCATGCAATACCTATCCGTATACATGTAACAATCGTCTTAGAAAGAAAAAAAGTGACATTTTCCCATATTTAAAAACATCCATTAGTTAAACTTCAATTAAATGACTAGAAAAGCCTTAAAGTACTAATGATTGTAGATTAAGATATTCAATTTTTATTTTATTTTCGTTACTAATGATCGTAGATTGTAGATTACGAGCATAAAGAAGTGTGTTTACTGTTACGAAAAATTAAATCTGAATCTAACCTTTTCAACCCAAAAGTGTAAGAACAAGCAAATTAAGGAAATCTGAAGTCAACATTTCAGTAAGATTAATACGTACTAAACCCGTCTCAACCTCAGAGATCTCAAATCTAAAACTTGTAAAAAAAATGGGATGCCAAAATCATGTTTGGAGGAAAAATAATGAAATAATAACATCTAGTTTTAGGATAGAGATGATGAAAATGTAGAGAAATGGATAGAGAGTAAAAAAAACCGGCAACATGATGAAGAAACTAGTCTCTTTTACTATATTGCTTCACCTCTCTGTTCCATTGGATTCCATGAATTTTCGGCGTCAATCTCGTGCCTTACCCACTCTTATTCCTCCTATATGCTACTTTTATATTTTCTCAATATAGACTATTTATGGAGATTTAAACCTTAATACTTAAGCTAGCAAAAAAAAAGGAGAACCACAGATGAATATGCCATGTAAGAAGAACCACGATAATTAGTTACGGATGAGTTGGTAATTTGGTATATATATTGACAATTAGAATTGCTCGTAAAAGTTTAATTATGCATACACCTTATTTTGGATCACTGACCTTACGTTCGATCGGTGTGATTATTTAACTATACAATGCCTTTAAGGCTTTAAATATTATTCGACCATTTCATCGTATAGAAACCAGGAATCAATATAAAAAAAAGATCTAAAATTTTAATGCATCGTCATGCCACATTTTTGGGCTAGTTGATAAAGATTGGCTGACAATGGTTAGGACCAATACTTGGGATATGAATGAAACTTTATTGGATAGAAAGCAATGGATGAAGAATTTTTGAAACATGCATGAATCTAACTAAGATCGTATCATAGCTTTAATACTCCTTATGTCCCCTCGGGTGGTAGCCTATGGAAACACAATCATTTTCCTTTTGATTTTTCTCATCATGATTGTTTTAAGCCAACCAATAGGTTCTTACTCTTAAGACTCATTAATTAACCCTAACCTTATAATGCTATTAATAATCTCATAACTAATTTTTTTTTTGTACCATGCATATTTGTTATATATTCTCATTCATCATACTCATTACATAATCTTAACATGCATATTACTACACTAAGATTAAGGAACTACTATCCACTGATCTAATTACCCGCGATGAGATATGATTGACGAGTCAACAAACAACACATTTCACTAATTACGATCGAGTATCCCATTCAAATTTGAATCCAGGGCATGATGTAGAAACAACCAACCAAAATTGTTTCCACAACTTACTTAAATTTTTCTTATATATATATCTCAATCCCAAAAAATGAAAATAAATTAATTAATAAAATTACATCAAAATGAAATTAAAAATACCAATATTCCCTTTAAAATTATATATTACCATGAAAACACCAAACTAATCAAATCTCAAAACTAGTGCTGCTTTATAGAAAAGTAAAGTTAACACATTATGATATATCAAATTTAATGTACTTATGTACAAATGCTATTTTGATATAAAAAATTATTAACAATTGCGATAATACTTAACAGAAATGTCATTTTAAGATATTCTCATTTTAAATCACAACCTCAAAAATACTTGACAAAAAAAATATCACATCAGATATTGAAAATTATACGTGTACATCATATATTGATTATTGTGTACATCATATATATATGACCACCATATATTGTTCAACTCTTTACTCCAATTAGCCCTACACAAAATGTGGTTGACAAAATAAAAACAACCTACAGTGCACAAAATGACAAACCATGTATATATACTATAACATGTGACACAAGTACACCATATAATTGTATTTTGTTTTTTGGGAAACAAACATAATGATGCGTTGTTTTTGCATGAATAATCAGTATATACAAAATATGTACGCAATGGCACATTTAATAATATGTTTCCCCATTCAACTAAATTCATACATTTATCATTTCATCTCTTTGTCCTCTTTTCCTATATATATGTGTCGTCTCCTCGAGCTTGTCTCATTCACAAAAAGAAGGTGTAGAGAAAGTTAAAGAGAGAAGGAGAGATCCATAGAGAAAGAGAAAGAGAATGGGTTCTAAGGGAGACAACGTTGCTGTATGTAACATGAAGCTCGAGAGACTTCTCAGCATGAAAGGTGGCAAAGGACAAGACAGCTACGCCAATAACTCTCAAGCTCAGGTCTGTACATCTTATTTTTTTTTTCTAATTACTTAAAAGTTCCATTAAAAAGCCTTCTTATTATTCTATTTTCTATATCTCGAGTGATAAATTTGGGAATTTTAAGTGAAGGGACTGTGCTCAAGATTGGCAAGATCTGTTTTTAAAATTTCATTTCTTCGTAAGTGTATTTTCGTTACGATAAGATTTAGTTATCAAGAGGACTATTTAAATCGAATAATTTACTCTTCTATTTCGTATTTTAGATAATTACTCTGATTTGATTTGGTTTAGATTGTATTGATTTCCTAAATAATAAATCGCAAAAAAAAGAAGCTATTTTGTTGAGACTAATAAGATCACCGACTCAGCGTCTACGTGCATGGGAATGTATATATGTAGTAAATCACGAGAAAAAAAAGATATCGACAATATAGACTCATGAAAAGATAAATATTTAACATATGCAGGCAATGCATGCACGGTCCATGCTTCACCTCCTAGAGGAAACACTTGAAAATGTTCACCTCAACTCCTCCGCCAGTCCGCCACCGTTCACGGCGGTTGATCTTGGCTGTTCCTCCGGCGCAAATACTGTCCACATAATCGATTTCATAGTCAAACATATCTCTAAGAGGTTTGATGCTGCCGGAATCGACCCTCCGGAGTTCACAGCTTTCTTCTCCGATCTCCCAAGCAACGACTTCAACACGCTTTTCCAGCTTCTTCCACCACTTGTCTCTAACACTTGCATGGAGGAGTGTCTTGCTGCCGACGGGAACCGCTCCTACTTCGTTGCTGGTGTTCCCGGATCGTTTTACCGGCGACTTTTTCCAGCGAGAACCATTGACTTTTTCCACTCTGCCTTCTCCTTGCATTGGCTCTCTCAGGTACACACTCTCTACGTAACGTTGTAAAGTATGCTTGGTCACTTTATTACACGTGTCAAGTGTCATGGTGCTTGGTTTTTCTGCTTCAGAGCAACATTTATTTTTATACTTTGTGAACTCGTAATTTTTTTTTAAGCTTTAAATTTTTTAAATTTCATTTTTAAACCAAAATAAAGAACTTGTAATTTTTTTTTTCAAACTAGTATTAACCAAAATATCAAAAAACCAAAAACACGTGATAATATATATATTAAGAAGTGGAAAATGTGGTAGGTGCCGGAAAGTGTGACGGATAGGAGATCGGCGGCGTACAATAGAGGGAGAGTTTTCATACACGGTGCCGGAGAGAAGACAACAACGGCATACAAACGGCAGTTTCAGGCCGACTTAGCGGAGTTTTTGAGGGCAAGAGCGGCGGAGGTTAAGAGAGGTGGGGCCATGTTCCTGGTCTGTCTTGGTCGTACCTCTGTGGATCCCACCGACCAGGGTGGTGCCGGTCTACTCTTCGGCACTCATTTTCAGGACGCTTGGGACGACCTTGTCCGCGAGGTACAACCTTAATTAATTTTACTCGTTATTCGTCCCCTAAGTAATTAATTAATCTTATAACTCTAAATCATTAACCTTGAGCTCTAAATTTATACTACTATTAACCCTTGCCCTTTTCGCTTTTATGAATTAACTGCTAGAAATGAGGAAATATAACTTATTTATAACTCTAGGATAGATATCTACATTTGACCCAAATTGGAAATGTCGCTAACCTTTTAGCTTTCTCTAAGAAAATAAACCATTTTCTAAGAAAACTACAGCATAAACCAGAATATACAAACTTTTACTCGTAAAGTCATCAAACCTAGTAGGCTAGTACACTTTTACATTGACACTCGTATTCAATGTAATCCACTATTTCTTGAAATTAAGCTTTTCTTAACAAGACTGTATATATTTTTAGAAATCAAACCTATAGTAACAACAGGTCCGGCTCTTGGGAGGTGTTGAGTGTGCTAGTGCACCGGGTCCCACTTCTTTATTCAGTTTTTTCTTTATATTTTAGGGTCCAAATTTTCAAATAATTATAAAATAGGGTCTAGTTTTTAAATATTTAGAGTTTTAGGTAAAGAAATTTGGAGCATAACACAAGGTCCAATAATTTATTGGGCCGGCCCTGAGTAACAATATATAGTTATGTTATTAAGTATATATAGGACCACCATGATAAATTAATTTTGTTTATCAAATGTAGTATAGTAGTTTTGTGCATATGTTTAAATGTTATCCACAAGTTTCTTGAAATGAAGTTTAACGACAAAATATATTTTTTCTTAAACAAATTATTATCTGTAAATCCATATAGAACGAAACAGAAAATGATTGTGGTGGCTTTAAGACCACGTTAGTGTACATTCTCATCACTCCTCGTATTAGATGTAACAATCAATATCCTACCCGTGGGATTGTCCTTATCGATCATAAATGAAAATGAACCATCCATCGCTACGGTATCATTTTATACGTCAGGAAAAAATGGACATGATGACCTTGTAGAGACAAAATCGGCAGGCCATATTATTGAAGTACGGTAGAAAAAGAAGACATACAAAAAGTTATAACAAGAATTGTTACGTTGCTTTCTAACATAATCATTTTAATCCGTTAGATAAAAGTCATACCAGAAAGTAAAGTTTACATGTGTTGAAAGTCATTTAAATTTATAATATATACTCAGATAATCATATAAAAGTTAGTGTGAATCAAAGTATTTATACAATATAATTTATTTTAAAAATAACTTAATACATATAAATCCACATATTGAATTACGATAACATGGAAACTGAGGCTAATCATAAAATTATTCAAACTTTTATTTTCTTGCATTCAATGGATTGGACATAATTGACATAAAAAAATTTACTTTTTGTTTTATAGGGTTTGGTAGCAGCAGAGAAACGAGATGGATTCAATATCCCGGTGTACGCACCAAGCTTGCAAGATTTCAAGGAAGTAGTTGACGCCAACGGCTCATTTGCAATTGATAAGCTGGTAGTATACAAAGGAGGGAGTCCACTTGTGGTGAATGAGCCAGACGATGCATCAGAAGTTGGTCGTGCCTTTGCTAGTAGTTGTCGGAGTGTGGCCGGAGTGCTCGTGGAAGCTCACATAGGCGAAGAGCTAAGCAATAAACTGTTCTCACGAGTTGAAAGCCGAGCCACTAGCCATGCCAAAGATGTCTTGGTGAATTTGCAGTTCTTCCACATTGTCGCTTCTTTGTCTTTTACTTAATTAGTACCAAATAATATGAAAAAGAAATATGTTCGTGTGCTTGTTTTAACTTTCCTTTATCTTGTTTATCATGGGGTTTTTATAATGTAAACTAAAATAGATAAAGTCTTTGTACCAAAAAAAATGAAGTCCGTGTTCCATTGAAAAGCCACACTTTAAAATTTAAATATCACACAACAAAAAGATCAAACGTAGACAAGGACATAGGGTCCACGTACGGATCCATTCAAATCAGTTAAAGAAAACGCAAGTGGATATTATATTGAATAAACCACTATTGAAGTGTTTTTATGCATAATAAACGAACACAACATACACCTTATTGCTTCCTAACATAACCACTATTTGGTTCAATTCAATTGTTTCCCGTAATAGTTCAGAAGCCTACGAGCGTGTTGCTTTGAATACAAAAAACCACCGATCATCATGATCAGTAGTACGTCTTGTACTCCTTGATCTCAGCGTAGTTCTTGGCACAATACTCGAACAAGCTCCCATCGAAGCACCGCCTTATGGCTTCTTTAGACAAGAATCCTTCTTCATCACTCGCTAATGCATACAATACACCCCATTCCACTTTGCTCGCTAACCTACATATCCATTAATATACCACTTTCACAAACCAAAAATAGGTCATTACAAAGGGACATGACCACATTCGAGCATTGTAACAAGTATATATACCATCCAAAAAAGTCAAAGGCATCGCGGTTTCCTTCGGTCATGTCCCATAGCTCTCCAAGACTCAACTTGTCTGGTATGGTCCTCGCGTATTTGCTAAACATCAACTCAAGATTCGCTGGTGTATACCTTCCCAAAGCATACAAGAACATATATACAGCTAAATCTCGTTGTCACTCATTCCTATATTTATAGAATATGTTTCGTGGTCACGCAGTTACTTACCTTCCTTCATTGTCATATGTTTTAGAGTCGCTTCCGTGCTTTGCCTTGTGAATGTTGTGAATATATATAGGGAAGAACGGAGACGGTAACCATCCCTGTTCCATCAATCATAAACTTACCAATCATAACTAGGTTCGTTAACTAAATTAAGTTAAACCGAAATATATGTACTGTGTTACCGGGAGAGTAGCATAGCTAAGAGCTATGTTGATACCAGCAGCCAAGATAAGCGACGCGAGTAAATTGAAACCGAGTAACCGGAACCCTGGTGGAATTCAAATTCGTGTTTATGTAAATATACACAAACTAGTAAATGTATAAACCGGTATGTACATAACTATACATATGAAGAGATTGAAGAGTTTACCAGAGAAGGTTTCAAAGGGATAAATGATGCCATTATTGTCCAAATCGAAGAAAGCGACATGTTGCTGAAGAACACTAAGGCCATTATGTCTATGATCTGGTGTTCCTTGTGGGTGTTCCATGTCAGGTGCTTGTAGTGCTCTCGGCAAATCTAAATAATCAAGAATTGTTATGTAACGTATGAGTCACGCATCATTAATATATTTGAATATGTATAAGAGAAGTTTAGGAAGAAGTACAAGGTTTAGGAAGTGTGTCATCCAAGTCACCACGAACACGGCGGTGATAAGTCACCCGAGCGTATGGAGCCACCGTCTCCATTGCGTCTCTCTCCATCCTCTCCATCGACGTCATTGCTCTCTGCTGTCTGCTCTCTCTCAACAGTGAGAATAGAAATTAACAAATTAGGAAGAAGAGAAGATCGAAACATTTTGATGCTCCGTGGCGGACATGCACACACGACAATGCCACCGTTTGCCATCTCTAGCTCCTACTTTCACCTTTACAACGAGTCAAGGACACTTGTCGGTTAAAAGTTGATATAGAAACCAGAACGAGAATTTTGAAACTGAAACGTAACAATGTTTTTACACTAGAACTAGAACCGTACCTAACATAACCAAGCATAATTAAAGCAAAGAAAACAAAATTAACCAAACCAACCAAAATAACAAAAGATTATTTTGTAACAAAAGAATTTAAATTTCCACATAGAAAAGCAAATTATATAATTTTGATTTTAGAGAACCAGAAACCAAATCAAAATCAAATTAATTTCGGCTTTTGTTGGAAGACACTTTTCATAACATTGATACATGTCAATATGTCATAGAACTGAAAGATCATGCCTTGCCTACTTGAGGACGCTATTAAACTTGGACAAAGATAATGAAAGGTCTTTATGGGCTCTCTATCTCAAGGCCCATATAAGCCCTAGAAAAAGGTTGTTTTTTTTAGCGAAGATGATACAACTATCAAAATAACATTAACAAAACACACACACACATACACATTCTAGTACACCATTCTACTCTCAAATGTCTTTTTGTCTTCTTTCAGGTGTTTCATAGAGCCTTTTCTTCCTAAACCAACTCAAACACTGAAAATTACACATCTTTTTCATTTTTTTATTCATCATGGTGAAGCTGGAACTTGATGATCTGCAGCACCAGAAACTGGAGATGAAGCAGCTTCCTCTTTCGAAATGGCAACGTAGTTTGTAGGAGCAGCCGGCCTGTTGAGAGTCTCCCTTCTCCCTGCTTCTTTTGCAGTAGACCTGCTTCCATTCTGGTTTGCATTCAAAGATAAACGCCGGTTATGTGTTCCATTGGCTCCTCCGTTGTTAGCTCGTGGCCCCACCGTTTTCTTAGCACTGACCGGTCTTGCAGGGCTTGGCCTGGTGCTAAAGGCAGATTCTTGCTCTACGTGTGGCTGTTCTTGAACCTTCTTTTGTTCCTGCTCATTAAGACAAAGAGGAGTTTAGGGAGTGACTGACATTCTCGCCTTATCATTAATCGAGTAGAAATGATGAACTTACCCTCAGCCTCCGTTTCTCCTCTTCTCGTTCTTGCCTAAGCATACCGTACTCGTCTAGCATAGCTAGCAGAGGAACACCATCGTAGGCAAAGGACATGCTGTGTTCTTCTTCCCAAGCCCGGGTCTTGGCAACTAATGTGTCAACCATGGCTTTATACATAACAAAAGATCCAATCTTTATAAGATGTGAATACATGAGAGAAGTTTGCAAGTATATGATATATCTTAGTTATTCTACACATACCAGGAATCTTGCTAACCAGAATCCGAGCTTTCTCAGCTCTCTTGAGATTCAAGTGTGCACCTCTGCTTGCGCTGTACCTGTTCTGATCCTGCTCTCAGAAAACAAAACCATGAAAAAGCTCAAGATCCAATTTAAAGTTAATGTCTTATGATGTATCATAGTGAGTGACTGAGAGAAATTATGCATTACCCGATTGTAGTCTTCTAGCCAGCTCTCTTCCTCACAAGCTGACATCCATTTCTCGACTCGGTCCAATATATCTTTTCTACTAAATGCTTCTTCCTTAGCCTTTGATATCTGGCTATCCATGTCTGCCAATAATTCAGTAGGCTCAACGTTTCCAGAATCAATCAGCGACATGATTCTCTCACGAGCAGATTCCGGGTTAACTTCTACATGGGCACGAGCATATATCTCTTCAAGCTCAGATTGCTTCTTGAACGCAATTTCTTTCATTCGGCTAGCTTTCAGCTGGTCAAGCCTATCAACTTCCACCTCAGCCTTCACAAATTTTACATGAATATTAGCAAGCAGTAACTGGTTTCTAAGAGAGGACATAGGAAGATTGATCAATGCAATATAAATTACCTGCTCAATCAAATCACGTGCAAGAGCACCTGGCACAGTGACCTCATCGACTGAAGATGAAATGTTACAGGTAACATGATCAAAAAGCTCTCTTTCCTCATCAGGAGTATCCATCAGATTCCACAGGTCAATTAGCTGAGTAGCCAGCTCTTGAAGCTGCAACAACAAAAGACAAAGATTCATTAATCCAAAAGCGTAATTTATCAGAAACAATTTTAAGCAAATTAACGATGCAGAGTGTCTTTACCTTTTGAAGTCTTTGCTTCTTATCATCTTTAAGAGTCAAGACGGTTTTAGCCAACCTTGAAAGAGTCTCATTGCTAATGCTCTTAGACTGGACACTGGTATCTTCATCTAAGCTCGGATGAACTTCGGTGACGGTGCTTAAGAAATCCAAACCAAGAACAGCACATAGATCATGAACAGTACTCACAAACTCTAACACCTTGCGCAGCCTGTCACTCTGCCAAAACAGAGCAGTTGGTAAGGAAAACATAAGCAACATATCATATACGGAGATTTCTAACTCAATGTTTACCTTCTCTTTCTGGAGCTCTTGGAGTTGGCTCTGGAAATCGTCTAATTTCTTCAGTGACAAATCAGACTCATCGACTATAGGAACCTCATTGCTCAAACCTCCAGCAATATCTCCACATATCTTCTGAATCTGTGATTGTACATCAGAGAACTCTCGGACTCTCTCCTCTTTCTGTTGCCACAGTTGTTCAAGAGCCGGTGCTATTGCAGCAAGTTGTTCTTTAATCGTTCCTGAAGACTTATCCGGCTGCAACAACAGAAGAATCAAGACTTACATCACTTAAAAAACAAAAAACACTTCACTTAGATTTTCTACTACTAAACTTGAGACAAAACTTACAATGCCAACTAAGCTTTTGTCTCCAAGAGACATTGTGAGGCTGGAAAGTTCAGCATTAGCATCTGACAAGGTTTGAAGAAGCTCAGCTCGGGATTTCGCAGCCTGCTCGACTTTTCTCTTGTAAACGTCAAGACACTCTTGCTCTATCTGAAGAAGCAGTTTGTCTCGTTCATCATCACTCTCACCAACTTCATCCCAGATTTCCTTTAGTAAAAAAAAGTTGACGTTACACAAGATTGAGAGTAAAGCCCTAATACTTAGGTGGAGATGGTAGCAAGATTTACCTGCAACTTCTCAAGTAAGGTACCACAAGTAATTTCCCCAAGATGAGGACTTTCAGTATCTGTAACTGCCATTGTTGCGGAATCAGAAGGTTTCCTGCAGAAAATATCAAAAACAAAAACCAATGAGAGACTAAAACTAAACTAAGAATGAATTATACATCGCTCAAATCAGATCTTTCTTCTGCATCAGATTATAATGAAACTGAACTAAGATTACGAAGCTAAGAAAAAACAATAACAAACACCAAAAGATACGCTGTAGATATTCTCAATCAAAGTTAGAATCTTTTTCGGAATCTAAAACCTCTTAATCACTCTAACCAAAGATTAAACTCCACAGACCAAACATTAAGAATCGGAAACAAAAAATTTGACTTACGAAGCTCAAAAACCCTTTTTTCACCATGACACAGAAAGCAAACGAAGTCAAGCTCAGAATGCAATATCTAAAATCCGATCAAGCAGAAGCAAAGCACAGAAAGAAGAAGCAGATCTCTGAACAAAAAAAACAGAATCTTCAAGAGAATCGGACAGCATTGGTGATAAAACCAAAGCAATCAAAACCTTAAGGAACAGACTAAAGACCTCAAAATTGATCAAATCTAACAGTAAAAAGAAAAAGGCATAAACTTTAATTACCGAGATTGACACTTGATTTCTAGGGTTTAAAATGGGTTTCTCTTTATGAACTCTGCTTCTTCTTCTAGATCTGAAGCTTTCTCTGTGACAATACTAACACTATTGAGAGTGAGATAAAATCTTTTTTGCTTAAGGAAAAAAAATCTATCTATGGAGGTGGAAGAGACGGAGAGGTGAGTGTGGGACCCAATCGTTTTTTTTTTTTGAAGTACGATGGAAACTCCAATTAGCAAAATATTCACCCCTAGTTTCCTTCTTTATTTACAAACATGACACTGTTCACAGACAGACTTGTGTCTTTTTTTACTCTTCCTTGACTTGGTTCTTTGCTTGTTTGACCACACAAGTTATTTACTTTTTTTTTTAATTCTTTTCTTTTCTTACAGTGCAATAATATCGTTATAATTCACCACTAGATTCTCGGATGCTTCAATAGTTTTTGGTTTTCTCTAACCAAGTTAACTTATGGTTATTTAAAGCTGTAAATGTTATGTGTAGCTCTACAAAAACATTTACTGTACAACCAAAGTTGTTTACCAGTTTTAGGGACCATATATATATCACTAGATTTATATTATCCAATTACAATATTGTAAATATTTATTATCGCTATCAGTCGAAATTCATATTTGTTTTAAAGTATGATGCAAGAGGATAAAACATTTTTAGGAATTTTGAATTAATATCAAATACAGTTGACAAAGATAAACACATAAATTAATTATCAGATATCTGTAAAGTAAACTGGAATTATAAATGTTAGTTTGAAATACTCAGATCAAACATTGACATCTTTGACATTATAGTCTTGCATTCAAAATAGATGAAAAGTTCTCCGGAGAATTGCTGATTTTGAATAAAATTCTGTTTTCAAATTAGCAGTATCTTCGATATTATTCCTTATTAATAAATCCAATCACTAGTTGGTTAGAAACTTCTTTTTTTTGTATTGAACTGTGTTTATTATTAGTTGGGAAAATGGTGTAAGTACTAGCCTACTCGGATTGGTGAAATTTAATTTACCTTTCCATAATTTAACATGGATCATGAGGAAGTAGTTCGTAAATACAGCTAAGACAAGTAGCAAAAGTGATGAGGTCAGAGGGAAGATTAGTCCATATAGAACCAAACTAGAAAAGACGAAGAGTCTCTTTTTTTTTTTGTCGAAATAAAAAACAAGTCATAGTCAAAATGACTCAATGTTAGTTGGCAAATTCAATATGAAATCGACGTAAATACTTATATCTATACCATCTATATCCAATAAAACACATTGACTATAGAATCAAAAAGTGACCTAAATTACAAAATAAAAAGCAACGTTTCTGTTAATAATTTATTGCACCTATCAATTCAAATATAGTCAAAGTTCTCTTCTTCTGACAAAATCAATCATAATTGTACATCAAAACCAAATTGCTCATACAAAAACAGAACATGCCAATCATACATACATTACCTATATGCTAATCAACGAGTGATGTATTGAATCTCGGCTCGGTCTTTTAACCATTCAAGCACTTTTGCTCCTTCTAAAATCTCTTGTACCTAACCAACCACCAATTCAAGAAGAACCTCTCTCTTTCAGTTATCTTATATAGGCTCAAGAAACTGATAGTGCTTAGATTCACAAGAGAACTAACCTGATCTTTCACACGCTCCTCGTCGAACTCTTGTTTATGTTTCTTGAATTCTGAGATCGAGTTTTCGACCTCTTTAACTAGTTCATCTGTTGAGAACTGCATTCAAGTATTTCGACAATGTTTTTGTTACTAAAAATGTATTGTTTCTTTCTTGGAGACAGAGTATCATGCATATAAATATACCTCTAAGTTTTCGCGCTTGAAGATATCTCCAACAGCTATATTCTGCTTGATTATGTTGGTGATGCTCTCTCTTTGAGTTTCTAGAAACTCATTTACTGCTTTTTGACTTGAAAGAGAAGCCAACTGGTCTTCGTTAAGCTTCATGTTTCCCTGCAGCACCATATTCAACCTTAAGAATCTGAGTGACAGTAAAAGAGAGTAAGAGATCAACAACAGTCACTGAAAACACTTGCCTGAATCTCTAGAAGCCTAGCTCCATAAAACTGTCTTCCTTGTTCCTCAAATAAAGATTGAGGAATCTCTACTTCAACCATCTAAAAAAAAAGAAGCAAATGATGTTTGATCAACGATGTTAATGCTTCAAATGATATATGGAATTAGATGATGACCTTTCGAATCTGCTCAAGGATGGCGTTGTCTGTCGCTTGCTCCTTGGCTTCCTGCTCCATCTCTTGACATCTTTTAGCCAGAGTTTCTTCAACCTGTTTACTTGTTTCATTAGCGAATTACACTGATATAAGACAAAAAAAAAAATTGTATAATTTGTTGAAAATAAAATCCATGTGTTCATTACCTCCTTTAAAGTGGTGCATCCAGGAAGCAATTTATCAGCGAGTGAGTCATCTAATGTTGGTAAATCTCTGTAGAAAAGTTCCTTGCAGTCAACCTTAAGAAAACATACACAATTAGCTGTCCCAAATATGATCTCTTTGTAATCATCTTTTTCTATGTTTGGTATATAGAAAGACGAGCTCACAGTGAATTGAGCACGTTGGCCACGTAGACTTTCTTGTTTCCATGATTCAGGAAACACAAGCGTGAATGACTTTGATTCGCCTGCTCGAATTCCTATGATTGCATCAAGGAATCCAGGAAGTAATCTATTCCCTTCTTCAGTGTCAAAGTGAAAACCTGTTCACACAACCGCCAATCTCAGTATTCATTTGCAAGCAATGATTTCAATGGACTAAGAGATTTCAACCACAAATCTCTGTTGAAATATAACAGTTCTAAAACCTTTGCTTTCAGCATCTGGAATCGCTTGACCCGTTGACCCGTCCTCATCTATAGTTGTAGCAGAAATATCAACAACTGCTAGATCTCCCACCTACACGGTTTTAGGACATAATAAAAAAGCAATTCTAGCAACTATATCATCTTTGCAGAGTTAACTACGAACAAATGAAGCCAGATTCATAGCCAAATTATTTTAAAAAAACTTAAATCTATAATAAGCTATAGTGGATGAACTTAAATGTAACGACTAACGAGGTAAAAGGTCGGTCCTATTTTAACTCAGCAATTAGCAACCTTACACTAGTTTCAGAAAACAATGCAAGGACATGGGGAATTTATGCATTCCTTTACCTGTAGCCCTCGCTCGGTTACAATCTTCAACGCACCAAGAGACTTGTATTTCTGTCTTAGTTGTCTTTCACAAGCTTTTTTTGCATCTATCTCATCGCCTAGTTCTACAACGACCTTCATATTTTTATACCCATCCTCAGGATTCCATTTTAGTTCAGGTACAACATCAACAACCACCTCATAACTAAGGAACAAGAGAAAATCAGAAAAAAAAAAACAAAAAAAACATGTTAAGTTAGTTAGCATCATTACTCCAAAAGATTTTTAGTATATGTGATGAAGAAACAAAAACCTAAGAGTCTTGAGCTTAGAATAAGCCTTCTCCATATCTGGAAAACTGCTTACAATCTGTATCGAGTCTTTTAAAGCCCTTCCAGTCACCTACAAAAACCAAAATCTCATATGCATAATGTTCCAAGACAACAAACACCGAATTTAGATACACCACAAGACTTGTTCTTGCCAAATGGCCAAAACATTATATTAAACCGCGGAAGATTGAAAAACATAAACAAACTAATATAAACATTTGAAAACTTACTGATTCCATGGCGTGAGGAAGTGTTCTCTTTAAGATAGATTCAACAGTTGCTCTCAGAACATATTGCCTCCCAACGAAACCAACAATAATATTCTCTGGAACTCTTGTTTTAGGACGGAATCCAGGCACCTGATTCAAACCAAGTAAAATCACAATCAACAGCAAGCATTACATGGATCAAGTTTCAACATTTCATCTTCATGTAAGATGAATATTAGTTTACCTTTGAGAGTTTCATGAATTCGGTAAGGACTCGTTGGTAACAATCTTCACAGACAATTTCTGGAACTTCCACACTCAATTTCACCTAAATTGAACAGTAAATCAAATTTCAAGTCATGTCAAAACTCAGACCAAACACAATGCTACACATATTCTCCAACAAATAGACAAAAAAAAAATTGAAAGTCTCTTACACTTGAATTCGCCTGTACAGTCTCCGTGACCTTAAGATCAGCTGGAAGTTTGTCTTCCTTTACACTAGTTTCAACCGCTGGAGAAGCCGCCGCGAATAGCCTAAAATTACCACCATGTGACATAAAATCTCCGAAAAATCCAATTTTTCTAGAGACACAAGACATGTCCAAAGGCCTGCTAATTGGTTTCTTCAACCTCCCACCAAACTGTAGCACACTATCTGATTGGAAGAGACGGGAACTAACACGACGTGTAATAGACGGAAGAAACGGATTAATTGCCTTCACCGTCGTAGTCGTGCTGATAACACAGAGCTCCATTTTCGCTCTCTCTTCTTGCTTATACTGAACAGAGCTAATGAATGAAGCGCCACTTCTTCTTGCTTCTACTTTCAGATAAACAGAGTTATCTCCTTAAAACGCTGCGTTTCGACTAATCAACAAATCTCTCTTTAAAACGCTACGTTTCAACTAATTAACAATTATCTCACTAAAACGCCGCGTTTTGAAGCCATATCACATAAATACGCCGCGTTTGTGGCTATATCACATCAAAACGCAGCGTTTTCTAGCTGATAGATAAAGCAACTATTTTCCCGGCTAGTGAGAAGAGAGAGAAGAGAATGGAAGGTGTAGGATCGAGATTGAGCCGGACGTCATCGAGATACAGTGGTCCGGCGGCGACGGCGGTGTTCAGTGGCCGTGTAAGGAAATGGAAGAAGAAGTGGGTACGTGTCTCAACCTCATCCGTCGGTGTTTTCAGAGCATCTAAATCCAACGGTCGTAACAACAGCAACAACAGTAACTCACCACACCATCTACTTCTCCATAAGTGGACTCCACTTACCTCAGCGACGGTTACTGCCTCCGACGCTAATGGTTCCGGTGAGACAGAGGAGTCGCCTAAGCGAAGATTCAGATACGCTCCAGTAAGTTTTTTTTCCCCAAATCATTAAATTAGGGTTTTAGTTGTGTGGGATTAGTGGAAAATGATTGATTTTGTGTAGATTGCGATGCTTGAGCATAGAGAAAAAGTGATTTCTAAGGATTCTGAAATTGAAGAGACTGAAGAATTCGACACTGAATCTCCATTACCTAAAGCTGTTGAGCTAGACATGAACCTAACAGACTCAGACCAAACTAAGGTAAGCTTCATTTAAAACTCAAGCAATGTAATGAAAGTGGTTAGTGTTTGTTCATACTTGTGTTTTATAAACTTACTCTGCAGGAAGCAAAAACTGGTAATTTGAATCTGGGACTGTGTCTGAATTCTGAAGGGACTGAAGAATGAAGAGAATCATATTGATTTGGGATGAGCAACTATAAAATGTGTTCAGCTGTGATGATGTCTTATATTGTATCTTATGCTAGGCGGTTATTCCACTTTGACGTCTTCTAGATCTCTATGTAGTGTGTTTGTAAGTTAGGAAGAAGTTATATAAATGTAAGATTTGAAGCTTTTACCAAGAGTTTGGCTTTGGCTTATGAATTTGTGTAAAAGTTACAGAACCAGGGCTTCCCTGGAAGTACAGAGCATAGTCATGCTACCTTATGGGAATCTTGTTCCTCCAATGAATATGCAAAGAAAGAGAACTATTAACTAAAAAAAGAACTCATGAAGATGTTAAAAACAAAAGCTTAACTCTCGATGTTTTAAGTATTTCAAGCTGCAGACTCTTTGCCGCCTTCTTGATTCTCCACGGCGCAAGTAACACCAACCTCAGCTGGCCTTATAACTCGATCGTACAATGAGTATCCAGACTGCAAATATGGAAGAAAAAAAAACAGTTATAAAATGATGGCAGAGAATCCATGATATTGTGTGGATTTCTAAAAGTTAACATAGGCTTAAGAGTTAAAGCAAGAAAGAGAGCAATCCTTTGAATAGTTTAGTACCTTTAGGACATGAGCAATTGTGCCTTTTGGCTTGGAAGCATCTGGGACTTGGAACACTGCGTTATGTCTGTTTGGATTAAACGGTTCATTTAAAGGATCTTCTTTCACCAAACCAGCTTTTCTAAACACCTGCAGTTTTACATACAAAATTGCATTCTCAGCACCAGTCTTATTATCATTGTTTACCTCAAAAGATATATATAATGGACGTTTTTACCTCAGCTAATTGTTTCTCAGTCATCTCCACTCCTTCTAATAGGTTTTTTAACAGTGGAGTAGCACCAGCCAAATCTTTTGAAGTGTCGATCTTCGAAAAACTCTCTTTGACAACAGAAGAAGCTCTTTCAAGATTATCCGCCACATCCAAAAGGCTCGTTGCAAAGTTCTGCAGCACAACAAAACATATTCAGCACTGGATTATACACAAAGCAAAACGAGTTAATACAAGAAAGAAGAAAAAGGATTCGCGGAGTAGAGAAGTAAACCTGTACAGCGAACTTTTTGGCGCTTTCAGCATTACGGTTAGTCCTGTCCATAAGATTCTGCTGCTCAGCATAAGTGCGAAGAAATTTATCTTTCATTTCCATTATGTCTTTCTGCTGAACCTTCAAAAGATCTTCCTTCTCACTCACAAGCTTCACTAAATCGTCTCTTGACAAATCGTCGAAGTCAATCTCTGCATCTGGAACTCAGAAAAAGAAACTCGTTCAGTATTAGACACAGTAATCTCTCTTTATTCTAAGTCAAAATACATGAATCTTTTGCCTCACCTGTAGCTTTCCCCACCTCCACATTCTCAGAAGTTTCGCCGGTCTTTGGTACTTCGGTGTTACTCTCATTTCCCTTCGGTTCAGCTGAGGAAGAGGAAAAAAAGCCGAACCTTTGAAGAACATTCAAATCTAGAGTTCCATGGTTTCGGAGCGACACTGGAACTGCAACAAGCTGCCATTAAAAAAAATGATCCAAATTAAGTAAATTCACTGTACACAAATCCTAGAATGAGCTTTATCTCAGCTTTCAAATTCACAAGGATTGCCAGAATTTCACATCCAAATTAAGACATATGAAAGAGCAATCAAAACATTAACATTCAGACATACACAATTAAATTCGTGACACTGTAATAAAGAAGACCAGAGCAATAGAATCAGAACATAACAATCTTTTGTTTAGACAAACCCCTTAAACCCTAGCATAAACCCGACGATAAAATCCAGAACGAATTACAAGTAAAATCAGCTTAAAAGCCTAACCTTGTTGGGGGTTCCGTGAACGAGGGAGTGAAATCGGCTTGCAACAATCGGAATCTGATTCCTCTTCGGAGTAACGACGGAGGAGAAAGACGAGCGTAAGCCTGCGCTGCGAGAAACTCTTGATAAAACCCTAGACACCAACATCACGGATGATTCGCGCAATGAATCGAAGAAGAAAAGCAAAAATCGAAACTTTTTTTTATATATTTATTTATGACTCTGAATCCGGCCGACGGAAGTAGAAAGAGGCAAAAAGGTTCTTGGGGAGGAAGCAAAATATTATTTGGGGTTATTTAAAGTTACGAAAATACCCTTAGCGATGCGTTAATGACTCCAAGAACTCAAAATCTTAGAAGCAAATTTTTAATGTACTCTAGTATGATATCCATAATCTGTTTTGATAGAGATCAGTATCTACATTTAGATACTTCTATTGGAGATGTCCTAAAACGCAATTAAAAAAATATATAAACAAAGAAAACCCTTCACATATCCTTGGTGACTCCATAAGTGGTAGAAATAATACAACATTCTTGATCTTTAGAACATCGATTGGCTACAGAAAAAAAAAAAAAAATGTTGTTGAGTATCTAAGAACTTGTGGTTTCGAAATGATTGATGTAAAAAAAAACTATTAAGTGTGTTGGGTGTGGAGAATTGATGAGATTGCGCGGCTAGGATTAATAGAGATACAATTGAAATTGTGAAGCATGTAAGGTTTGTAATCAAAAGGTTTTCACTTTCATAGCGACAGTTAAAAACTTAAAAATGAAAATTACTAATGTCATCGATTCATTTCAAAGTACGGACACATAAAAATAGCACCATGAACAAAAAAAAGTTCAGACAAGCCCTAACGGGTAATCAGTGACAGATCACATCTCTCTTTCTCTACTCGAAGGTGTCATCATCGTCATCAGGAAGTGGCTGACTTGCTGCTGCTGCAAGCTCCGCCTCATGCCTACAAATATATAATCGTTAATTGAAGAAAAGCCTCGAACTCAAACCTTAGCAACAAATTAAAACAAAATTAGTTTTAGAGAACTTACTGCTGCTGAGCAGCCAAGTCGATTTGAACTTCCGGGGGAGCAAGGGCAGGTGATTCCACAAAGTGAAGATTAGCGTCCCTGAGACAAACAAGCAACATCTCAATTTTCATTTTTCCGTTGTTTCACAATAACTACAATGAGGGTTGAATTGATGAATTGTTTCTTACCCGGCGAGCTTTCTAGCAAGGTACAAGAATGGCTTCTCGAAGTTGTAGTTGCTCTTGGCAGATATCTCGTAATACTGGAGGTTCTTCTTCCTGTGGAATGTTACCTGCTTGGCCTTGACTTGCCTGTTCTTCACATCAACTTTATTCCCACAAAGAACAATTGGGATGTTTTCACAAACCCTGCACCATGAAATTTGATGACATTTTCTGTTTAGCAATTTGCCACATACAACAAATGCTAGTTTCTGTGAGTGAGTTCATCATACCTGCAAAGATCACGGTGCCATGTTGGAACATTCTTGTATGTCAGTCGTGCTGTGACATCAAACATGATGATAGCACATTGTCCATGGATGCTGCAACAAAACAGAACACATTATTGTATCAAACACAAACTATTTGCAACAGTTATCAATAGTTTTTCATGTTGCTAGCTACAATCATCTTATTGAGCTTCAAACCATAACCAAGCTTCCAACACTAGAAGATTCTAGATTATAGCATGACAGTAGATGATTCTAGATTATTAACAAGGTCGGTTTTAAGTGATTTGTATGAGAAGAAAGTACTTACTAGTAACCATCCCTAAGACCACCAAATTTCTCTTGGCCAGCAGTATCCCAACAGTAGAAACGGATCTTGCCACAGTTAGTGAAGAAATCAAGAGGATGAACCTCAACACCAATAGTGGCTGCAAAAACACAAGAACACATGAGAATCTTTTGTGAGAATAAAAAAGGTTAATGACAAGTGATATATTTCAGGATGGGGCTTGCTTGCGAGAGTACTTACGTTCATACTTCTTCTCAAACTCTCCAGTAAGATGTCTCTTTACAAATGTGGTCTTCCCTGTGAACCAAACCAACATTTAATCAGAGGTTACTTGATAACATAGCCAAATGCATCCAACTACTGAAACAATTTGGAACAATCTCAGAATTGAACTACGACGGATCAAGATCACTTATACATACAGATACTAAGCTCTAGACAGACAAACTAAGTCAAAGCAGCATACTAATCAAAACTGAACTATATCAAAGCAATTTGATCCAAAATCGAGTTTCTGAAATAGAACTAAATCAATTCTCTGTATATATTTCTAAAACAAAAGAAAGATGAAGCTAGGGATTGGGTACCTGTGCCTCCATCGCCAACGATAACGAGCTTGAAGCTAGGGTAATCCACGGTTTGCTGGTTAGGTAGAGCCTGACAATTATGTCAAAATAACGATGAGACAAAATCAACAGATCACGCGAGATCGAATATAATGTTAAACCCTAAGAATTTCAAAGTAGGATCGAGAGATAAGTAGATCAACGCAAAGAAGGAGAGATAATTTTACCATCGGCGAAAGTGAAGCTATGCGAAGAGGGTGAGAGGAAGGCGGCGAGAGAGAGAGAGAGAGATAGGTTTTTTTAAACAGAGAGTATAGTGAGCTTAGGAATGACGCAGATACTCAAACCCGGTAATCTAGAATTGGATCCAGGCTCAGATCCGGATCCGGATCCGGATCCGGCCCAAAATGCTCTCCTGAATCCTGATCCATCATAGGCCTCGTCATTGTTATTACTACTACATTTTGAGCAAAATCATCAATAAGATAGAGTTTTATAGGGGAGAGGAGTTGGATTTGAGTTTTTTTTTTTGGTTCAATTGTTTATGAAGAAAATATAAAAGGTGTTAGATTTTATTTCTAAAGAATTTGTCTGTTTTTAATTATTTTTTTGGTAAAATTTAAAGTTTTATACGAAATTTTAGATTTTTTACATAACACGGAGATACAACGAAGAGAAATAAAAGACTGAAAACTACGCAACAATATAATAGAAGGCCACAAAAGAGAATGTAATTAATGAAAGGAACACGCTTTGATGGAAGAAGACACAAGGAAGCCATTGGTGTTGCCAAGAGTTAGCCGCGATGGCGCGATCCAAAGCTAGCCCTCAATATTTCAGAAAGAGCATTGTTTACAGCTTTTCCAATCAAGACTTACAAAAGCATACTCCACGAATGCGACCACCTTTCCATCAAATCACTCCCGCTGGCTAGAAGAAACTCGTGATATGGAAAGAAGGCATGACCAATTGAAAGCCCACTTAATTGGTTTGGAGGAGAAGTTCAAGTTGGTAGTAGTTGAAGAAAAAGCCATAGACTCATAGTCCATCTAAGAATATGTAAGTCTTGGGATGGTAATCAAGTACTGTATATGGTTTTGTTTTTAAAATTTTGAAACCGTGTTTGTACTATGTTTTGGTTAAATTGCCACCGTGTTTTGCGAGTACACTATCTCAATAATGCAAAGGGAAGGAAGTTCGATTAGCAACCACACGATGCTTACAATCCAAAACCTTAAGCTTTTTAAAATGACATAAAAAAGCAGAACATTCTTGCTATTTAAAACGTCTAAACTGACTCATCTAAGATCTTAGATATTTCTGGAGGAGAATACACATTCAGTAATAGAATAATAACAGACTTCACAACTATAAAAGCATTAAAGCTATTCTTGGTTCTGAAGATTCCATATCAAAAGACTTGATGAGTTTTCATGTAGTATAATGTATTCACAGAGCTTTGTGACAAACTATAACTCAAAACCCATTTTTCGAGTTACAGGCTTCTATATGGGAGTTGGTAGTGTAGTCGTAGCTCAATTGATGGTAGGCGCTAATCAAGTTTGATGAAGTAGGCAGCTCAAGGTTTTGACTCTGGAGTATTGGAATGAAACAATATGGACAATATATACTGTTGAGTTTTGCTTGGATCATGATCAGTTGATCACCAGCAAAACGAATCAATTTGAGATTTTGAAAATAATATTGCAATGTTGTTTATTGGATCAGTTGCAGGATATAATGGTTTATATCAACAAAGTTTTGTCAGTTTTATAAACTCACGAGCAAAGAAGTTAAGGCTTAAGGGGGAAAGAAAATCTGACTATTTATCCGATGAAACCAACCAAATATACAATAATAAAAATAAATATACGCAAATCATATACTCGAATGACAAAAGAACAATGTATCAAAATAAATAACGTAAATAAATCCGCACGATCCTCTTCTTCTCTATATCCATTTCAATGCCCTGTTGGAAACTCGCATTTCCCATACTCTACAAACACATAACCAACAAAAAATAATTAATTTAGTTTACGTTTCCGTCTATACGTCACAATTTAATTATAAATCTGTATACGTAAGTGAAGCCCAAAAAAATAACATTTGTTGTTAAACCATCCCAACTCCCATAATTATTATCTAACCATCTTCCAACTATTAAGAACGTGAAAATAACTATACTGTATATGCAAAATACTTACTAATCAAAATAAAATTTTGGAGAGGAAAGATAGGGTACTTACTAGGAGGTTGCGAGACCACGTACGCTGCACCACCAAAATTACACGTGCCAACTCCACGTGCGTTCTTCTGATAGTAACTGTTGAACGCGTAGGAAGCGTGAGCTTCTAACGATTCAGGATTATAACACGTGGCACCCGGTTGAATCGGACGGCAATCAGCACCTCCTTCGCCACAAGCGTAGTCGAGACCTTCCTGAAGCTTCTCCTTCGTCGTTTTACCATTCGCCACACACCACGTCTGTCCCACGAGCGACGGTTTCACCGGAACAACCTTCTCTTTGTTATCGTTGACCGGCGTTGACTTACCGTTGAGCGAAACGTCATACACTTTGTTCTCGTTTGGGTAAAACAACCCGTAGTTTCTCTCAGAAGTCGGACCCGTTTTCTGATTCTCGTTAAACAGAGCGAACAGATAAACGTTTAGTGGCTCCTTCGGTTTTAACGGCGTTCCGTTTCCCGTCAACACTCTTTTAACTAACCCGCCGTTATACGCCGCCGCGTTAGCCGAACCAGCACCAATCTCGTTCTCGTCTCCGGCAGAAGGCCAGCCTGTCTCTGTCACCACAAGCTTAACGTCGTTAAATCCAACGGCGGACATTGCGGCGAAAACGGCGTCGATCTGAGCGTCTAAGAGACTGTTATACTTCAAACCGTTACCGGAATCAACATTCCCGGCGTTCTCCTTAAACAACGCGTAATCCAACGAGATCTTATCGGCGTTAGCTGCGTAAGCAAAGAAAGGATAAGCATTCACCATAAGATGCGACGACGTTTTGCGGAGGAGATCAAGCATCGGTTTAATAACCGGTTCGATTAACTCCGGTTTAAACGAACCAGCCGACGGTGGATACGAACTCGCCAACGCGCTTAAAGCAATCGGCGACGAGATCTTAATGGATTTGTCGAGATTGAACTTGACGAGAGAGCTTTGAACATTCTTCATAGCTGGAACGAGATACGTCGTCGTGTTCCTCGGATCGACGAACACTTCGTTCCCAACGGCGATTGCTTCGATATCCGTCGCTGGAATGTACTTCTTTATGTTGTCCTGAACCCAAGTGTCGGTGTAGCTCTGATCTGCGGCGGCGGAAGCGAGGTTTTCGTTGGGGAGAGAGACAACGACTTTGATTCCGGAGTTCGCGAGTGCGGTTAGTACAGTTGTCTCGGTGTCGTAAAGCTTGATGCGGTTGATTCCTTGTGTTTTCAGTAGCTCAACTACTTTCTCCGGTGCCGGAAGATTGTCTGCTATACGGCCGTAGTTAACTCCGATCATTCCAGAATCTGATAAGAAGACAAAAACAAACAAAGACATCAGAATCCAAACAAACTAAACTCTGTGGAGAGATGATGAAAATGAGAACTAACCTGCATAAGTGAATGGAATGGCTGAGAAGGAAGAGAGTATGAGTAGAGATAAAACGAAGACCGCCATTGTTGTGTATAGAGAGATAAATAGAGAAAGGTTTCAGTTTTTGTATTCCGGTGAAGGAGAAGCTAAAGATGGTGTTTATATAGAGAGACGAAGAAGAAGGAGAACGAGGGAGGTGGATGTAGTGGGTAGGACCCACGTGAGATATTGGGGATGACTTTGTTTTTTTTAACTGTACGGTTTTGTGATGTAAATATTTCAACTCGATGACGTGTCTAAAGTAAATATTATTTTAATTGTGGATTTGACCGTTTCAGTCGTGTACTGATTGGAGATTGTTGTACCAAATGTTGTCAGAGATTGTGGGGGTACGTGCCAAAATTAGCATTCACTTTTAATTAATTAGGGTCGATTTTACTGCAGCTTTTTTCCTTTTTTGGGGGATTTTATTAACGTTATGTTCTGCATAAAATGAATTGTATAACAAAACGAATTTGTTTAGACATACAATTGCATTTGCAACAACACTTTTAATACGTTCCATAATTATTGGGATTTGGGCACTGAGGCAAATAAAACATGTAGTATCAGCTGGTAATAAATACCTATTAATCACTGGTTGAAAACAGCTGCTAATTATCCGTTAAAGTTAGGATTAATAGGTGAAAAAAACTGGTCGGAGGAGTGATAATTATTAATCGATAATGTGATGCATTGATTGGTCGGAATTAGAATTATTATGTAAATTAATGGTAACTGGGTCTCGTCGAGAAATGAAGAATCTACAATGGGGCCATGTGTCATTCATTGTTCTATACATGTACCAAATTTTGAACGTTGAGCTCTCTGATTTCCAACGTCTCTTTTTCGTACGTCCTAAATATTCCGTCCTTTTTATTATTATTTTGAATGGTTGGAGTTATTATGTTAATAATTGTGTTTAGATATGTTTCGATAAATTTGTAAATCCAAGTATAGATTTATATGAAATATTTGATAGTAACATTGACTGATTCACAAGTTGGTTGTAACTAATATTTTGACTTAGCAAATTGGGCTAATGAACGCGTTTAGATGTGCGGAGGAAAAATGAACATTTTAAGGTTAGCTAAGCTAAGCAAACACCTCAAATTATTTTCCAGTAGTATAATAATGAATTAATCTAAATGGTCCATCTCCGTCCATGGATAAACAAAAAACGATATTTGTAGAGTTTAGTTGTCCTATACAAATAGAACTCTATCGCTAAGCAATTAATGTTTCCTTCTGATGTAAAACCAAGAATTTTGGATGACATTTACGGCTAGTTTTACTAATTACTTGGTGAAAGATGCTTTTTAGATTTATTTGAATTTAATAATTGTGGCCGAATATTAACGGTTATGTACATATAGGCATAGAATGTTAATACACATACGGTAATTACTACTACAGTTTGAAATATAGTTTTATCTTCGGTGATTGAGACCTGAATAATGAAACTAATTAAGAGTAGACATCATAATAACTCCACTATCAAAAGAGAAAATAATAGACATCATCATTTGGTAATATTGTATTTGATGATTATATACATGTTTTTGTTTGTGTATCAACTTGTCCACTAGGTGGTAATCTTATATGTATCAATGTATGCTGGTTTACATATACTTTAGTATAACAATTTAATTTTTGGATTATGAAAGTAACAATAATTTAATAATGTATCTATGGAGGTTGTCGACATCGTACGGTATGTTTCGACAAGGCCCTTAAGTCTTAAGTCGGTACATGAAATTGAAAATGAAACACAATGACAAGTCCATATGAAAATTGAAAACATTATAATATCCAGAGAGGTGTGTCACCTTCAGATTGACTTATTTGTAACTATTATGAGTTTATGACGAATTTCTAAATATAAACGTTAACTAATATATTCGTATAAATATAACATCATCATTATTAGTTTCTTATCAACCAAGAGAAAGAATTCAATGTGGTAGGTCACTTGGATGCTGTCCAACAAATTGAGTTTTAGATAGGAATGTTAGCATTGTCCCTGATCTTTACGTTACGATACAATGCCTATTAGTTTATCAAATTAAAAACTGGAAATATATTATGTCGGGCCGAAATAGAAGTCGTCACGAAACATAGACTAACCATTTACACACTATGACGGTCGACGTACATTATTTTTTAATATTAAATAATAACCATGCATGCATTAGAAGTTTAGAACATCAAGAAATATATAAATTTTATAAAGAGAGCTTGCCCTAAACTTTGTCAAATAATATCATAATTTTGAGTTTCTTTTTAAAATACCACAAAAGTTATGTTTGCTAAGATTTTTAAAAGTTTCTAACTGTTGTATTTTTTTTGAAATTATTAGATTACCGTGGTAATTAGATTTTATTTTTAAATATGATTTATAAATTTTCTAAAAACTATTTGGTCGGTTCACGAAAATGGGTTCCAACTTTATATACTGTGTAGAAGTAATTAAGCCCACATATGAGCATATTTGATCTTAAACCAGCCCAATAGCCCATTACGAATGCTTGATTAAACGGCAGTGTTTTCATGTACGAATTCCACGCTCTCCTAGCCGTCGGATGATAAGCTACAATGATTATGAGCCGTTCGATATATCACCACAAGAATCTGTAGATCAAAAGTGAGTGCGATCAAGAACTGGTTTCAGTCACTTTTTTGACAAGTCTCTCTTTCTCAAAAGTCAACCCCTTATTTTGCAATACTGTATTGTGAATCTCTCTATCAGGCCTTCGTATTTCTCACAGACTGGAGTTTTTGTTTCATAAAATCTGATAAAAGGAAAGATGTCTAACCCTCAAGATGACAAGCCCATCGACCAAGAACAAGAAGCTCATGTCATTCTCAAGGTCAAGAGCCAGGTTTTTTCACTGTGTTCCCTCTTTAATCTCCTTGAAATTTTCTGTCGTTGCTGCTTGGTTGATAATACTATATATACAGTTTCTTGATATGAAAACTTTGATGATACTCTTTTCCAAACTGTGATGATCTAAAGTATAGAGTGATTAAAATCTTTTTTCTTGATTGGTGATACTAAGGATGGAGACGAAGTCTTATTTAAGAACAAAAAAAGCGCTCCACTTAAAAAGCTCATGTATGTTTACTGCGACCGCCGAGGTTTGAAATTAGACGCATTCGCTTTCATTTTTAATGGAGCTCGTATAGGTGGCCTGGAGACTCCAGATGAGGCAAATCACTCTCTTTTTCATTTCCCTTTTACAATTTATATGTTTGTCAAAAGTGTATCATTTACTAAACCAAGATTCTCCAATTTTAAAGCTTGATATGGAAGATGGAGATGTGATAGATGCGTGCCGGGCGATGAGTGGTGGTCTACGAGCAAATCAGCGTCAGTGGTCTTATATGCTTTTCGATCATAATGGGCTTTAATTAGGAATAATTTGGCTGGCTTTGTGATATTTGACTACTTTCTTCAAGCAAAATTACTTGAAGTTTAAATCATGGTCGGTTATCGTGTGTGTAAATGACTCATGAGTGATTGGATCTTATGAATTATGATATTAATGGTATCTGGTTACGGATTTTTAGAATCTTTGTACTTTGTTAATTTTACAACCGTGAATAAACAACTCATCAAAACCTCTAAAACTCAAGTTGGCTAATTGTAAAAGGTCACACAACAAAACCATATTAAACAATTGAAATCTTTACTGGTTTGATCAAAATCAAACGGTTCACTTTGAACATCTTCACTTTTCCCAACTCAAACAAATCTACTCGAAAGCTGAGATTTTCACATTTTAAAATTCTTGGGTAGACACAGAAGTAACCAGCCCATTTGAGCCCATTAAGAATGCTAAAACGACATCATTTTAAGTTAGAGATTATACTCACTCACAGCCGTCGAATGATATAGATCAATGATTATGAACCGTTAGATAAACAAGAATCCGATGCGACCAAAGATAGTGGTTTCAGTCTTTTTTATTCTCTGCCGAGTCTCTCTCTCTCCCTCAAACCCTCAAGTTCTGCAATCCCGCGAATCTCTCTTAGGGCTTCGCTTATATCGCAGATCGAAGTTCTTGTTTCCAATCGCCGACCGTATAATCTGATAATAAAGTAAGATGTCTGCTACTCCGGAAGAAGACAAGAAGCCTGACCAAGGAGCTCACATCAATCTCAAAGTCAAGGGACAGGTTTTCTATTTCTCACTCACTCTCTCGACTTCTATTTCTTGCATTGTGTAACGATTCGTTGTCTGGTTAAAGTTTTGAGTGTGATTAGGATCTTTATAGCTTCTGATTGCTTCAATTCTAGGGTTTTGAGTTTGTCTGCGTTATTCCCAATTTCTATTCTGGTTAGCTTGTCTATGAGGTAGTGATTATTGTGTAAGCGTGACTTTTAATTGGCTTAAATTTGAAGCAAACAAAAGTTATCTGAGAATTGTGAATTATGTTTTGACTCATAATTGTAGCAAACAAAACATTACTACTCTTGTATGTGTGAGGGTGTGTATTGGTGGAGACAGTGATTATCTTCGAAGAAATTGTTGTAATGTTGTGAGTTGTGACTAAGCTAACAATTTATAACCTTGAACTCTCACTATAGCCTATTGTAGTTATGCTTTTGGAGTATGGAGCATTTGTTTCATGAAAGCTTTTCGTTGCTATGATTTGTTTTGCTTATGTTTCTGTACCCATTGGTAGGCATTTTTCGTTGTTGGTACTTGGTTGGTTATAGATACAGTTTTTGGTATTGAGAAAATCGTATATAATACTCTTCTTGAAGTAACAATCATTGGTAATTTTTCTTGTGTAGGATGGTAATGAAGTCTTCTTTAGGATCAAGAGAAGCACTCAGCTCAAAAAACTGATGAATGCTTACTGTGACCGTCAGTCTGTGGATTTCAACTCAATTGCTTTCTTGTTTGATGGTCGTCGTCTTCGTGCCGAGCAGACTCCAGATGAGGTAACATCACTCTCTGTACCCCATTCTCTTTTACTGTTTTCCGTTTTTCAAAGTTGTATGATTTCCTTAACCGAGAATCTTCAATTTTACAGCTTGAAATGGAAGATGGAGATGAGATCGATGCAATGCTTCATCAGACTGGTGGTGGTGCTAAAAATGGCCTGAAGCTCTTCTGCTTTTAGTGGCGGTTATTTTAATGGTTTTCCATAAGATTGTGTGATATTAATGGATTTAGTGAATCGGCTTTAGATTAAATTTGGCAGGCTTTGTTTTACTTTGACCAGTTTCTACTTACTGGTGAAAGTCTATGTGAATCATGAAACTTATTGGATCTTAAAATATTAATGGGCTTGTTTATGGATTTTGGAATCTTTCGATTGGCTTTAGCTTAAAGTAAACGCACAAGTTGCCGAGTATGGTAATTAGTCAAACTTGCTCCCCACGGTTCCTTGGATCCCAAGTTTCTACTGGCTATATAAGAACAGTTCTCTTCTTTTTTTTCCATAAGCTCCGGTTTCTCTGTACCCTCGTAAATAATGGCTCTACCTTCTTCGTCGTGGTCAGAGTTTCTTCCGGAGCTTCTCAACACTGTATTCCACAACCTAAACGACGCCAGAGACATTCTAAACTGTGCCACGGTCTGTTCTTCTTGGAAGGATTCTTCTTCGGCCGTATACTACAGCCGGACGTTTTCTCCTTTTCTGTTTATTTCCCATCTCTCTTCCAATGAAGAAATCCGATTCTCCGACCAGTTTAGAGTTTTGTCTCCGGGAAAGTTGGGTTTCTCAGGGAACCAACAAGCGTGGGTTTGTGGCAGTACACTAGGGTTTTTGTTGACGGTCAGTGCTTCTTTCCCGTTTGAGGTTCATTTAAGAAACCCGTTACCAAAAGCGTTACTTCTCTGCCTCCTTTGATATCTTTTGAGGATGTTCAGCGGTTGCTTCAGTCTCAAGCCATCATTCCAGACTCTGAAGCCCTAAAGAACTTTATAAAGAAAGCAGTCTCTTCAACGAGTCTATTAGACGATGAATGGGTTGTGCTCGTAATCTACAACACTGATAGGAAGCTAGCGTTCTGCAGACGCGGAGATAAACAATGGACGGATTTGGAGTCTGTTGCCTCTTCTGTCGATGACATTGTGTTCTGCAATGGCGTCTTCTTTGCCATCGACAGACTCGGAGAGATATATCACTGTGAGCTTAGTGCTAACAACCCAAAAGCTACTCCTTTATGCAGCACCTCGCCGTTTCGGTACGACTCTTGCAAGAAATACTTGGCAGAGTCGGATTACGACGAACTGTGGGTGGTCCTAAAGAAGCTGGAGCTTAACGACGATTGTGATTTCGAAACCTCTTTCGAGATTTACGAATTCAATCGCGAGACTAACGAATGGACAAAGGTGATGAGCTTGAGAGGAAAAGCTTTGTTCTTGAGCCCTCAAGGTAGATGTATAGCTGTTTTAGCAGGTGAGAGAGGATTTTTCAAAGACAACTCAGTTTATTTCATTGATGGTGATGATCCAAGTGTAGGAGGATCAGGGCCTCAGAATCTGAGCGTTTTTGAATGGGAGAGTAAGCAAATCATGAAAATTTACCAGCCAAGATCTTGGAATTGTCAGATGTTTTGGGTCACACCAACAGACGTTCCTCAGTGATGAATGACTGATGCATTGTAGAATTTGTAGTTTGCATAGTATAGGTTTTGTATTTCAAATTTCAATTCTTTGATACATTACAATTGTCATCATACATTTTGGTTCTTCATCTGTAACATATATATTAAGTTATGATTATTTCAGCATCTATCTTTCTCTCACTACTTTCATTAATCAAATTGAAAGGTAACTTTTTTGAGAATCAACTTTCACATTCTCAATCTTGAAACATTGGCCACAAAAAAAAAAAAAAACCGATAGATTTGAGATTGACAGAATGAGAGCAAAACATACACAAGTATCCAGTGTATACAAAAAACATAAAGAGGCACCAAACACACTGATACCAACATTTCTTATCAAGCGTCTAGGACTAGTTTACTTCCTGGACACCTTTAGAGAGAACTTAAACATAAGCCGCCTACAATATCCAAGCGGATCTTATCGAACTGACGGTAGAAGAGCTTACCATCTTATGAAAGTACTCTCAAGACATGTTGGATGAATCTGTTGCAGGACTCGAATGACTGACAACGAGAGGCGGGCGCAAAGCTTTGTGGTTGGCTTCTGCTTCTTTACGAGCATTGTACATTTCTTCTGTTTCAACAACAACCATCCTTTTAACCTACATAGAGGCAAAACCAACCATCACAATTTTGAAATCTAGGATTTTATGACAAATGAGAATAGATAAAAAGATAAAGGAAGAGAACCTGATCAATCATTCCCCTAATGGATGAATTGTTTGAATGCAAAACAGTACGATGACATCTACGAAGTCCCATAGCTTCAAGTGTTCGTCTGTGAAGCTTCCTTGTTCCAGGGAGACCTCTTACTAAGGTTATGTACAAGCTCTGGCTCCATTCAATAGGCACTTGTGCTTTGAAAGCTCTAAAACCACTCATTCTTTTTTTTTTTTGTCTCCTTTATCACTCAATCTCTCTGTAACCATTAACAAAATCATAATCAAGCAATCACACAGAATTCACCGTAGAAATCAATAGATACAATAAACGAAGACGATTGATAACATGAATCATGAGAGAGTGAATCATCACGAATTGAAACCAAATCAGATCGATCAATTCAGAAGAAAAGAGGAGCTGCATAACGCGAGATTTCAATTAGGTGTTTGAGATAGAAATGGATGGTTTTCGAGTACCTTGAGGAAACAGAGACGGGAGAAGTCCGGTGAAAGAGATCGTCGACGAGTGTAGTCAAGACGGCGAACAGAGCTCGGAAAATCTTTGAGATTCGCGTTTAAGGGTTTTAAGCTTTTAGCGGAACAATGGTTAAACGACAGCGTTTTGTAGATTAGCTTAATTATTTGGGCTTTATCTGGGCCCAATTATTGGCTCCTTTACCTTTTTATAATTTGTTCAAAAATTACTAGATTGGTTTCATTTTTTTTACATCAATCTTTAGATTTATTAATCTTGCAAAAACAATTTATTTCAGAAAGTGTATGATGAACAGTCAAATTCCACTGCTCTCATCACTAGTTCTAACCTCTAAATTGGTAAAAGCTATTTGCTAGGTAGGTGTATTATTTAAGGTTTTTCTACCTTCTATAAGTTCAATAGCTTTAAATCTTGGGGTTGATCAATATTATTACTAATGAGTAATGATGCATTATTAAAAAGAGAAAATTATCAAAGTAAATTATATTTATACAAAAGTAGTAGCTAAATTACATAACTAAAAGAAATCGGTAAACTTACAAATATTGGTAGACAAGAAAAAGAGAGAAAAAGGGCAACCGTTCTTCTATCCATTACTCGATTTATTATACAAAGTACATGAAGCCTATAATATTACATACATGATACATGATGCATATTATTACATACTACTACTTTACAAGTGATATCTAACAAATGCACATACGTTATATTCCTTTAGCCGTGTTGATAGGCAAACCATCATCATCATCCTCAGGTCTCTTCTTATAATTATAGTCTTTCTTATCTAAAAACGCCTCTTTCACCTTCTCCACATCCGCCTCAGAATCACCGGAGACGTTTACCGCCACCGCAGCTCCGTCAAAAGCCTTCTCAACTGTTTGGCTAGCAACACCTTGTCTTGTGAACTCCTCCGCCGTCGAAGAAGCTCTTCCTTCTTCCCTCCCTCCACTCGCACTTCCTCTCTACATATTAAGAAAACATCTCCAAAAATCTTTGTATATATATATAGTTAATCTATTTCATGAAAACGTAGGAATATCAGAATATATACCTTGAGATAAAAAGAGTAAATACATGATGTTGTTATATTAGGCTTGGAGATTGATTTTGGGTTCACATAATTTCTCAACATTTTTTCTTCGGAGGTCTCTTATTTTTGCAGCTTAGATTAGATCAAGTACCATAGATGAATTTTCCTATAGCAGTTAATTGAGACTTTTGATGTCTCATCAACGGAGGTTATGATTATGATGCCACGTGTGTGTGATGCGCCGTCGTAGCCAAAAGATGACATGTTTCCCAGGGTTAGTCACGACGTCATGCAATTTCCTTTGTAGTTAAATCCAATATACGAAGATTTCTATTTCATATTCTACAGTTTCATACATAACTTTACATGATCGATTTGACAAAATCGATGTCCTAATGACATTAACTATAAGTCGAACCGCTGTCGTTTTTCTTGTGGATTTTATTGTGTACATGTATTGAATTCTTATAAACATTTTGATGAGAGAGATTGGGGGTTGGATCAGGATGAGATTATATCAATTATCATTATATAAATATATGTTTTTAATAATATCTTATGATCGAGAGTACATATAGAATAAGAGATCAATCAATTGATGACCGGACTGGAGATGGGAGAATTAGAATAATTGTTGCAGCAACAAAATATTTTAACAGCCCCGTGAATTTTAGCGCTTTCACAATACCCTCCGCCTCTCATCATGCATCTTGTATTGCATCCTATTGTGCTTTTACATCCTTCCGTACATTTATCTGAAATTAGTCCTATACGATTTTATAAATAAAAAATTCATCAACAAAAAATTTATAAGCAAAAATGGTCAGTTTAATATTGAAAACTGTAGTTTTTTAAGAACAATTTTTTTAAAAAAAATATATAATTTGTATAACAAATAAATGTGTTACCAGAAATCATAGGTATGGTGAGGAGAGCAAACACCATCAACGTAAGTAATCGATGAGATGCAACCATTTTGGTTGTTATTTGTTATTCTTTCAAGATGATTCTATACCTGCTTCTCAAAACCTATTAAAAGCGAATTTCAAAGTTATTGTTATAACAAAAACAAAAATCTAGTAACATATTCTAAATATTTTATATTATTTTTGACTTACCTTTTGTATTTGTAATATTTCAGTACTTATTGAGAATGATTTGTGGTGGTCTTGGATGTACATTTATATAGACATACGTATATACATATATATATATATATGTAAATAATAAATCTTCCATATTATTCAAGGATTTTTTCTTCTTTTTTATAGTCTTATTTGGGTCAGATAATAATTTTAGTCAAAATGTTTCATTATTTATTCTTATCTGTCATTGGGATTATATTTCATTCAAATTTAGTTTATTTTAATAGGTAAATAAATAAATTCGTAAGTTCATGAATTCTCTTAAAAACCCAACCGGTCTACCAATCTGGTTCGCGGTTAAATCCGGTTAATGACAATAAAAATAGTCAACGTACGTTTTGTCCCGTTGACTGACATCGTCTTCTTTGCTGCTTTAACCTCTAGGGTTCTACTATTGGCTCTTTAAACATTGTCGTGATGGAGTCGGACGTCGGAGATTCGTCGGAAATTGTTCGGTAATTGGAAGAGTTAAAAGCTCAAGAAGACAGAAATAGAGCACTTTATTTCGACCCTCGAAGCTAAGCTCCAGGATACGGTGGCAGTTGAACGGTACGACGACGTATACTTTGATTATGATCCATGTTGATCTCGTCATGATGATCATTTTGTCGAGATAGCCGGTAAAGTCTATAGTTCAGTGTTGTTGCCTATCCAAATTTTTGGTTATGATCCGATCAACAAACAGTCAATCAGTTTCAAGGTATCGTCGAGTATCAACTTACACATGCAAGATTTGTATCTACTTGCACAAATCATCTTGTTAGTATCAACTTCTCACAATACATAGAGATTGACAATAAGATATCCAGATTGTGTTGTATCCAGATTACACAAGATATCCTTTCTTCATCTTTTACTACAATCTCGAGAAAAATATTATCACAAAAGTAAGAGTTTAAGCACCAATATTATTTTAAGTGACAAATCCAAACTATGTAGAACATGTTAAACTTTTCATGTAAGGGTTTAGTCCTTTCAAACAGAACTAATCACAACATTTATCTTTGTTAAAAAAAATGTAAGAGGTACTAATTTTCTTCTCATATCGTAAGAGTTACTAACTTTTTTTGGGAACGACAACCAATTTCTCCACTAATCAATATTTTCTTCTTTCGTTAGCCTTGTCCACCAATCCATGGAAGTTAGGCATTGTCGTTTCGGGTCCTTGAAATAAAACTTTGGAGATGTTGTCNATTTTTTTTTTTTTCTTTCTAGCAGTAATTTTGATTCAAAGACATGGGACGTTTGTACTTGTGCAAAACAAACTAGATATTCGTTTCCTTTAAACAAGTTCGGTTTACTTTCTCCACCTCCATCTCAGAATCACCAGAGACGTTTGCAGCCGCTGCAGCTCCGTCATAAACCTTCTACAATCTCTTATCATCATTGTCTGGCTAGCAACACCTTGTCTTGTGAACTCCTCCGCCGTCGAAGGAACTCTTCCTTCTTCCCTCCCCCCCACTCGCACATCCTCTCTACATATAAAGAAAACACCCCAAAATATTATCTTATTGTATATATATATAGTCAATTTATTTCTATATTCCATGAAAACGTAGGAATCTCAGAAATATATATGTACCTTGATATAAAAAGAGTAAATACATGATCTTATATTATGCTTGGCGATTGATTTTGTATTTACAGTTTCATGCATAAGTTTTCGTATTTACAAAATCATCTTTGGAAGTGAACATTGAAAGAAGTAGTTTTTTTGGTTGCGAAGATTAGAGAGGTAAGACAAAATCGATGTCCTGATGACACAATAAACAAAACTATAAGTCGAGCCGATCGATGTAGTTTTCTTATACATGTACATCAAACAACATGATGAGAGGGGGGGGGATGAGATAATATCAGTTATTATTATTTGAACATACGTTTTTGATTCTTATAATCGAGAGTACATATAGAATAAGAGATCAATCAATTCATGACCGGACTGGAGATGGGAGAATTTGAATAATTATTGCAGCAACAATAATTTTCAATAGCCAATCGGCCGTGACTTCTGCCTATATATGCTTGACAATGCCCTCCGCCTTTCTTCATGCATTTTATATTGCATTCTGGTGTGCTCGTACATCCTTTTGTACATTTTGATGATTGTCCTATTCGGTTCATAAACAAATTCATCAACAAAAAATTTAAAAGCAAAAATGTCCAATTTAATATTTTAGAGTTTTATTTTTAAGATAAAAAATGAACAAATATTGAAAAAAAATATAATATATATAACAAATAAACATGTTACCAGAAATCATAGGTATGAGGAGGAGAGCAAACACCATCAACGTGAGTAGTCGATGAGATGAAACCATTTTGGTTGTCATTTGTTATTTTTGTAGAGGATTCTATAACTCCTTCTCAAACTATAGTATTTAAGTCTCAGGAAAAAGCAAAACCTACTAAAATCGAGTTTCAAAGTTATTGTTAAAACAAAAACGAAAATCTAGTATAAGAGGAGCATATTCTAAATATTTGTAATTTAACTTACCTTTTGTATTTGTAATATTTTAATACTTATTGAGAATGATTTGTGGTGGTCTTGGGTGTACATTTATATAGACATACATACATATACATATTGGAATTATGTTTCATTCAAAGATTCATGAATTCATTATCTGCCATATGTTGGGATTATGTTTCATTCAAAAGACATCCAAATTTAGTTTATTTAACTAGGTAAATTAATAAATTTCGTAAGTGCATGAATTCTCTTAAAACCCAACCCGGCCTACCAACCTGGTTCGCGGTTAAATACCGGTTAAAGACAGAGATCCACCACGGCGTCAATAAAAATAGTCAACGTTTTGTCCGTTGACTGACATCGTCTTCTTTGCTGCTTCTAGGGTTCTACTATTGGTTCTCTAACATTGTCGTTATGATGTCCAACGGTGGTGATTCGTCGGAAATTGTCCGGGAACTGGAAGAGTTAAAGCTCAAGAAGGCAGAAATAGAGCACCGTATTTCGACCCTCGAAGCTAAGCTCCAGGATACGGCGGCAGTTGAACTGTACGACGCCGTATCCAACGGTGACTCTTATCTGACGGCACCGGAGCTTGAACATGGGTTATCTCCAGATCAGATTTACCGTTATAGTCGTCAACTGTTACTTCCTTCGTTTGCTGTTGAAGGTACTTTTGCTCAAACACTCAAATGCAAACTCTTTTCACGTTTGTATTTAGCCAATAGGAAGATAATCTGAGATGGATGATTCTGAGTTTTGTGATGATATAGCTGAAAGATTGAAACTTTATATTGGATTTCTTCTGTTTCCATTTAATTGTTTTGATTCAGTTTAGTGATGTCGGAGAAATTTGAATTCTGGATTACTTGTTTTCTCTGCTAGTGTCTTCCACAAATTAATTCTTCTGTTCTGTTATATGTGTGTATGATTATAGGGCAGTCAAATCTTTTGAAGTCTTCGGTATTAGTTATTGGAGCAGGAGGACTAGGTTCACCTGCCTTATTGTATCTTGCAGCATGTGGTGTTGGTATGGTTTCAGACTCTTACCTTAAGTTTATCTTCAGATATCGATAGAGTAGTTTCTATATACCGTTCTTTCTCCAGAAACTATTGGTTCTGCTCCCTTCATTATTATGTTCTGTTTCATCTTTTGTTGTATTCGTTTAGGTCAGTTGGGTATTATCGATCATGATGTTGTAGAGCTCAACAATATGCATAGGCAGGTACGACTTGGAACACTCTGCGTTGGCAACTCTTTCTTTTTCTTGGCTCTAATCTGTGGTCAATGGCTGAATGGAAGTACTACTTTTGGCTGATTTGTGTCTCTGTTGGTTTGTTTGTTATTCAGATTATACACACAGAAGCATTTATTGGACATCCCAAAGTGAAATCTGCTGCTGCTGCTTGTCGCTCGTAATTCAAACTCCTTGCGGATTAATATGATTAATCACAAGCATTCGAGAAAATTATGACCACCTTTACTCGTTTAGTCTAATCAGAATTCCTTTTTCCTTATTTCCAGGATAAATTCAACGATCAAAGTTGATGAATATGTGGAAGCTCTTCGCACTTCCAATGCTTTGGAAATCCTCAGCCAGTATCCTTAGATATGCAAACATGTTTTAGGATGTCTCAGTTTTCTGTATCTTTATTAGTCTCCTCAAAGTAAAGCATTGAAAGGCTGTGTTTCCGTAACTGTATAAATTAGATATGATATCATAGTCGATGCGACTGATAATCCTCCAAGCCGTTACATGATCAGTGATTGTTGTGTCTTGTTAGGAAAGGTGAATCATTTTCTGAACTCTCTGTATATACGCTGTAAACAATGGTGATACCTGAGTACTTCAATAGAATTATGTAGTCAGTTTTATAGGCACCGGTGTTGAGTATTGACTGAGCGTTTGTACTTTGTATACAGCCTTTGGTGTCGGGTGCTGCGCTTGGTATGGAAGGGCAGGTATGTGATATGACATTCGCTACATTATTGTGTTACTCTTTATAGATGTTAAGCCACATATTAAACACTTAACTGTCATTATGATTTTTGTGTTCAAGCTTACGGTTTATAATCATAACGGAGGCCCGTGTTACCGGTGTCTTTTTCCCACTCCTCCACCTACCTCAGCGTGCCAAAGATGTTCTGATAGTGGAGTTCTTGGAGTAGGTACTTGAATGGCGATTTTTTTCTTTTTCTATTGCTTGCAAATCTCTACCAATTTCGTCCTTCTTTAAATGATCTTTTCCACTTTATCTGTTCTCAGTGCCAGGTGTTATTGGTTGTCTACAAGCGCTAGAGACAATTAAACTCGCAAGCCTGGTGGGAGAACCACTCTCTGAACGGATGCTTCTTTTTGATGCTTTATCAGCAAGGATGCGCATTGTAAAGTTTTACTATTTTCATTTCTGATCATAACTACATTCAATTGTGTTTCCATCTGCATAAACTGATGGAGTAGTGTTTGCACAGGTCAAGATCAGAGGCAGGTCATCACAGTGCACCGTGTGTGGAGACAATTCATCTTTCAATAAGCAAACTTTTAAAGATTTTGACTATGAGGACTTCACTCAATTTCCTTTATTTGCGGTATTATTCTTTCTTTTTCTCTTATCTTGAATCCAATAGTTGTTGTCAGTAGTCTCATATTAGAAAGTTTGCCTGCATCGATTTGATCACAGGGCCCATTGAACCTGCTTCCTGCAGAATCAAGAATTAGCAGCAAGGAGTTCAAAGAAATTCTTCAAAAGAAGGAACAACATGTTCTGCTCGATGTTCGACCTTCACATCACTATAAGATTGTCTCTCTCCCGGATTCACTCAACATCCCTCTTGCAAACTTAGAGACTCGGTTAAACGAGCTTACTTCAGCTCTTAAAGAAAAGGGAAATGGCCATGCGAACACTGAATCTTGCACAAATCCTAGTGTCTTCGTTGTATGCAGACGCGGGAATGATTCACAAAGAGCTGTTCAATATCTTCGTGAGTCGGGTTTTGATTCGGCTAAGGATATAATTGGAGGACTGGAAGCTTGGGCAGCCAATGTCAACCCCAACTTCCCCACCTACTAGAGGGAAACTTTTTTGAACCAACTTGGTTAAATCCATAGCTCAAGATGTTTGGAGCAGAAACATGTATTATTAGTTATGTCATGTAACAAAACCTTATCAAATCCATGTTGAAACCTGTCTGAATCAGAGTGAGTTTTAGATGTTATGATACCATGTACTCGTTTGATTCATATCATTCATAGATTACTGAACACATTCCACTTTTCAATGTACGATGTTCATGGCGATGTTCATGGCCAAGAAGGGATCGAGATAAGCTTTTTTATTGACGAAACAGAGAGACACAAAAACTGTAAAAATCAATCTTGAGAAGCAAAGCAAGGTTCATAGTAAATGATAAGTCTAAAGCTTTTTCAGATTGGTTTCTGAGGAAAGGTAAGGGAGAGACAAAAGAGTTGGTTTACAGCTACTTGTTCTGGTTCTCGTTGTTGTTCTCCTCGGCAGCTTCTGCCTCTTGCTCGTTAAACCTACGCTTGAACTTGGCAATCTGACCAATGCTTTGAGCCATTTGACGCTTAGCTCCAAAGTGATAAACTTTGCCAACATGGTGGATTCTTGTCATCATCACGTGCATCAATCTACCGCTCTGTGTCACATAAGAGATCCATTGCATTTGTGGGTGCAATCCTTTCTTCATTGTCCAACAACTCTACAAACAAACAAAACAGAACCATTCCTTCTTCAGTTTTGCTTAGATCCATCTAGCCTTTAAAGCATTCAATGAATCTCCAAACGAACAGAGTAAATATATGAACATTGTTGAGGCTTCTCAAAGATTCATAAACCAAGCAATGTCCATATGTAAAAGATTACCAAAATGCAAACTTTGTATCACTCACTGTCATGATCGACATTACACAATTGGCTTAACGAGGATGCGATATTTCTACCTTGTAGCTAAACACACAAAAAAATGAATGAATTTGGATTAAAATGCCCATAGTAGTAAACTGCTGATTGTAATTGGCATTTTATCGAACACCTTCCATGCATTTCCTTATTTAATAAAACAGATGCAAAACCTCAACGGCTTTAAACCCAACAAAACCCAATTAGGTTCTCTTTGTCATCGAAAGGGACAAGCAGAGACAAAATAAAAACACTTCTGGAATCCAAAACATCAAAAGAATGAAATGCAAAAGTTCAACAGATCAGTGAAATGAAGACGACAGACAAATAAATATAAATGAGAGAGTGAGAGATGGAGATGAAGAAGCGTTTACGCGAGAAAAGCTAAAAGCTTGAGAGATATGGAAATTGTTGAAGTATCCAAGTCTCAGAACTCCGGTGATGGCAGCTGAGAAGAATGTCGATCTGACTAAAGGAGAAGGGCCAAAGAAAAAACAAATGTTACAAAAGCTTCTTCTTCGTCTAGAGGGTTTGCATAAAGAGGGTTCCCAAATATGCAAATAAATCTAATACAGGATTTTTATGAAATTTGTTTTTTTTTCTTTTCTTCTGTTTCTTCTCTTTGTCCATCTTTAAGACTAGAGTAACTAATTTTTTGAATTAGGCGATTTCGATTTTATTGATTCAAAAGGTTCGAACAAAGACGTAACAAAGCCAAGAAGAAAAGAAAAAAACTACAAAACAGTAAAATGTCAAACACAAGTTATGCAAAATCACGACGACAGTTATGTTTTTGCTTTTAGTTATAAAGCGCCTCAATTAGAGACAGCCTCTTCTTTCACTGAAGGACAATGCACTATTGTGAAGCTGCCACCATTCATCGAATTCTGCTCTTCAAGCTCCTCTTCTTCTTCTTCTTCGTGACTACTAAAACCGATGGCATCAAATATCATAGTGTTAACTTCTCTGAATCTCTCCTCTGATAAAGAAACTTCAGCTAGTAACCTCCATGCCTTCTCTTCTGACGCTCCTTCATAGTCTTCTTTCCTCTTCAACACCATGTGTCCACTCATCTCCCAAACCGCTGGATTCACTTGCGTATCCAATAGCGTTGAGCTAACTTCTCCTAAAGCCTGTTTCTCTGCGTAACACTGCAAATCAAACAATGGTTAATTAGAAAGCTCTTCTTTTGACAGTCAATATCAAGTTTCGTTTATAATGTTGTGAGATTTAACCTGAGGGAGAAGGAAGATTCGTTTGCCAGAGTCAGAGATGAGAATGTTGAAAGGAATGTTGTTGTTCTGAAGACAAACGGATGCGTCTGATACAGTATCTGCGAGATCTTTAATGGTGTTTCCACCTTCAACTAGAAGACCTCTCACAGGGTAATTCAAGAGTTTAGAGATTTTGACGCCATTATTGGTGGTAGTGATCTTCAAGGAAGAAGCTTTCTCTATCGGGAATTGCATTGCCAAATAGTAAGCCTGTTCCAAGTAGAATCTCCATAAATATCACAATAGTATAAAGGTGAGAGCATTCAGTTATTTGGTTCAGTTCATGTTGCTTTATTCGATTTCGAGAATTCATAACAAATTAAAACCGATTGGTTATAAACAAATTTCGAACTATTTGATTCTGTTTACCTGAAAGTGAAGATGGTTAATGGTAGCGAAAGCGCCTAGACTGTTGTATCCAAGTCGGAAATACGGATTATCGGCTTCAGCCGCCATTTGAAGAGCAAGCAAAAGGCTTTTGTGATCAATCCTTTGAGGTAAGCAATCAAGAACACGAGGAATCAGCAACACATGCCCATACTCAATCGGACTCACCTGCGTTAAAAGAATTCTGAGTTCAGTTCTCAGATAATCAGCAAAGGAAAATAGACTCCTAAAAGCAACAACTCCTTACATTGATTGCAACGACGCTAGGAGAATTATCAGCGTCTAGAGGCATACTCGCCAAGAACTGAATTTCACTATCATCATCATTAGTGCTAGCTTTAAACTGGAAAAGCAACTCTTCTTGACCAACTTTAGTGAAATTGAATTTGTTTCCATCAAATGGTTGAAGAACTTTGTCAACACGGAACTCGGTTGGTCTCTTCTTGAGATGCCGACCTTCATTCAGCTGCGCAATGAAACCGTACTTCCCCGGTATAACCTATTATTACCAATGCACACCAACAACCAAACATCAACAATGTGAAACAGAAAATTGATTCTTCAGCTCAAGTAAATATCAACAATGTGAACCTGAAACTAGATTCTTTAGCTTAGGCAAACATCAACAATGTGAAACAGAAACTTGATTCTTCAGCTCAAGTAAATGTGAAACTAAAACTAGATGCTTTAGCTTAGGCAAACATCAACAATGTGAAACTGAAACTTGATTCTTCAGCTCAAGTAAACATCAACAATGTGAAACTAAAACATGATTCTTAAGCTCCAAGTAAACATCAAGTCATCAACAATGTGAGCTGAAACTTGATGCTTCAGGTCAAGTAAACATCAAACACATTTGGCTCTAAAAGTAAATCAATTAACCAAAAATCAAAGAGACAATAATACCTTGGTTTCGCAGGCGGTGACATCATAGCGAAAAAGACCTCTTTGGAAACGATCTTCCCACTAGAAAACATAAGGCATTTGATACATTACTCAAACAATTAACGAATTGGTTAACGAAGTGAGAACTTTTTAACATGTATCCAAAACCACTACCTCTCCAATAACTAAGGATTCGAGGAACGTCACCGGAGATTCTGTGTTCTCTCCGACGGATTTATCAAGATTCTTGCAGGTATATAAAGGAAGTCTTGCCCCTGAAAACACAAACAAAATGTCAGCAAAATTCAAATTCAAACAAAAAGAAGAACTTTGCCAGCTCTATAAAATGTACCATTGATGCAACACTTGCTCAGACAATTCCGACCACATCCACCTTCTTCAACTGTCTCATCTTTTTGATAATTCGATACAACTGTTGGAACTCTTTTGATCTTCAACAACATTGCTCACAAATATTATAATCTCGAAATAACAGATTAATACAGGACTCTAAGAACTAAAAACCTAATTAGAAAAAGGGTTAGGGTTAGTGGCTATTTGTGGAACCGCCTCCGGCGAGGAAGAGGAGATCGGAGGGACTGCCGCCTTCAGACGGCAGAGCTCCACGTCCTCCGTGAGGCAAAGGATTAGTTATGATTAAACAACCCTTTCGTTGGACATGAAAGCTCAAAGGCCGTGGCTTTATCCCGTAAATAGCCGTGATTACCGATTACCAATCTCCCCGGGGATTCGCCGGAGAAGGAAAACAAAAAAAAGGATAGATTTTTCGAGGTGGGTTTCAATCACTCTTTCAGACTTATAGTAATGGTAGGTGAGTGAACCAGAAAGAGAGCAAATTCACGTGTTTGATGTGTGAGATTTTGAGGTTGTGATTTGGACGTGTGGATTTTGTGAGGAAGATAAAAACAAGTGTTCACGGGTCATCTTTGAGGTTTTTGATTTTGACCCGATTTGGCACTTTTTGACCCGTTGGATTAGTATCCATCGGATAAGTCAACCTATTGACTTTGACAATGACATCATCTAGGTAATGTTCTTCCTGATGAGTTAACCCCTAGCTACATACCAAAAAATGATCAATAAATTAATTTAGAAAGCACCAAAATGAATTTATTTATGTTTGTAATGAAGAGTTTTTGATCTAACTTTAATGTTCCACTCATTCTTCTTGCATTAATAATTGCAAATTTGCAATTGAATCATATGTTTGATAGTAATCAGAGGACCAGCTATGAGGAAAGAGATTTTATTTTATGTATTATACGTATAAAAACATTATTCATGATATTATTTTGGAGTGTTTTTATACACTCCAATTATAAACCTTAGTAATAAAACAGCAGTATATATTGGAACGAGGATGTTCCATTTTATTCGTAGACATTGAAAATAGAAAAAATAATCTCCTTTATATACCCCTCAAAACATTATGGGAATCCAAAAATACACACAACACTTTAATTAATTATTAAGTAAATAATTAATTGGACCGACCTTTTTTAATCAGCGTCCATGTAAATAAATCATCCGTATAATTTTAGTTAAATTTTTTTTTTTTTTTTTTTTT
>Ga0041059_1000106_pt1 | contig 47593 bp, 49 predicted proteins | sample AraColnosormetaG_FD_56232 | JGI IMG/M metagenome (GOLD analysis project Ga0041059, IMG submission 56232) | Arabidopsis roots microbial communities from North Carolina, USA - Col MF nosort | ecosystem: Host-associated > Plants > Roots > Unclassified | place: USA: North Carolina | collected...
AAAAAAAAAAAAAAAAAAAAGAAGAGAGACTAACCTTAATAATTTCCACAATTGTTTTTATTTTCCAATATTTTTTTGTAGTTGGGCCTGAAGTTTTTTTAAAAATATAACAAAACATAACATCTTAACTTTCCTAGTTGATTCCGTCAAAAACAAAAGTCAAACTAGTTGATTTATATAACTTTTGTCAACTAAATAAATAAATAAATAAAATAAAGGGCTTGATTGATTTTTTGGATATAAAAGACAAATCCCTATTCCTCCTCTTCATGCGTCCCATAGTTCCCCGTCACAATCGCACGTAGTGTAGTATCTTAACTCATCGACCAAGACCATCCTTTGTTTCTTTGGTCGTCTTCGTTCTCGTTGACTGTATTTGGCTTCTCAACGCTAATTAATCAAATTGCGAACCTTATATAATTGACCTTTGTTTTTTGACTTAGGCGGAGCCCTAAAATCAATTACTTTTTCTTCAGGTCAAAAATAGGAGGAGCTAGGAGGCTTTGGTCACATGCTCTGTTGAAAGAAAAATATGAATAATAATAAAGAAGTTCCTCAGAACTCTGTTGCTGTTTCTTCGTCATCGTCGGCACCAATAACTGTTATTTCTCCTCAGCAGGATGCTAATAATTTCATAAAGAAGAGACGCACTGCTTTAAGAAATAGAATGTAACATAATCATCTTCGCTCTCTCTTTATTGCCCTTATTATACATATGTTGTCTCATGATCTTATCTTTAATTTGCTATATTAACCATCATATATTCTTTCTCCAGTTATGCTATCGTAAGACACAAGCAGAAGCAGCATCAAATCTTTCTAGACAAGAAGAATCAGCAGCAACAGCAGCGTGTTGATGATGCCACGCAACGTGCTCTCTTAGAGAAGCAGGATCAACAGTGTATTGCGGCAACAAGAATGATTGAGGAAGAACTCCTCAAGTCTTCTCGATCATTTGAGGAGTACTTCGATTTAAGAACTTTTGACGCCCGTGTACGAACTATATTGCAACAGCTTGGAACAATGCTTTCTCAGCGGCGTGCTGCTGCTGCTGCCATGAATAACGGAGAGGCTCAATGTATTACATCTACCCGAGCGGTCCATACTTCCATAAGCGTTAGTAACTCTTTCCAATGCGGAAGAAGCCTTGTGCCAATTAATTGCACCACTGCAACAGCTGGAGGTACACATCTTTGATCTCTCCTGATTCTTTTTCAAATTATACTGACATGCTGTTCTTTATTTTGACTCTATACCTTATCATCTGCAGCATTTTCTATTGGGCCTGACATGCAGACACACCATTCTACTGGTGCTAATCACCAGATGGTTGAAGTTAATAGGCCGAATATGAACCAAATTACTTGTGGGATCTCTAGTCCTCTGATTACTGGATTTAACGGCAACTGTGTACCAGTTTCTGCTAATATACCCATGACTTCTCAAGACCTCTTCAATGCTACACATTTTTCAACTTTACCTCAACCTTTTCTGCAACCACCACCTGATCAGTCACACATGCATAGTAATCTCTCTCCCTATCTCTTACTATCTATTTCTTTTCGCTTTCACTTTTCTTTTATGCAATTCATGTAATGGTACGTTTCTGACAAGTTGCTTTCTCCCATGATAAGGATACTCAATGAGCAACGTTGCTTCTTTTGGTCAAAGTAATCCATATCCCTGTGGAGTTGTTATGTCATCTGGCTCAATGGCAGTTGCTCAGAATTCAATTCCATGGAACAACCCCAATCCTATGCAGGGACTTGACCCTACCGTCACAAGTTATCACTCAAACCTGCAACCAATGCAACAAACCCCATTGCCTAAACGTCAACTACATCATCCCCTGTGGAATACCAATTTCCAATCTGCTCCCAATAACAGAGACAATTTGCCTCAGGTCAGTCAACAACTCTCAAATCATGGGTCTCGCCAGCACCGAGGACAACACTCCCAAAATCTTTATCCTGGCCAACTCCAGAACCAAGATCGTTTACTTCCCAATCTGACTCAGCAAGCTATGGCTTTAGCTGCTCCTGTCATGCATGTACCAAGTAAACAGGTTAATGAAGATTGTGGTCAAACGTCTTCGAACACCGTTCTGCGGTGGATTCCGTTTATGTTCCATGCACGTCATTGCAAGGCTAAGAAAGATAAGTGTGCGAGCAAGTTTTGCTTTCAAGCCAGAAAGATAGTGAAACATATAGACTGCTGCAAGGTCCCTAACTGCAAATATAGGTATTGTCTTGGTACTCGGATGTGGTTAGATCATTTCAAGCAATGCAAAAGCATATCGTGCCGTACCTGTGTAGCTGTCAGAGAATACATGGAAAAGAATAAATACACAATTGTACCTCTCCGTAGAGCTAAGTGTAGCTCAGCTAGTTCAAAATGTCAACCCAAGAAATCCTCAAAATCCAGGCAAGCATATAAAAAAGGAGGTGCTGAAGCTCCATCTGTTGATGCTGATCTGCAACGCTCAATCAAGCGCCCGAAACTACATCGACCCTCCCAAAATATCACTCCCGAGACAAAGAGCATTTCGGTGACAGGATGTGGTGTTGTCTGTAAACCTCATTCCTTAATGAATATGCAAGAGAAAGATGGTTTGCAAAGCCTCAAAGTTGAGGCTATGCCTATGGACATTGATGTTCCTGGTGCTTCTGAGATTCCCGTTACCAGGGAGCTGGTGAAACATGTTGCTGAAGATACTCCCAAGGGTAATAATTGTGGTGGTTTTGCTATGGTTGAAAAAACTAGTTGCTTATTGGCACAAGGGAAATCCAAATGTATGAATGAAATGAGTGCACCAAAGGAAGAGAATGTGAAACAGTCTGTGGAAGTTGTAGATGCGTCTAAGATGGAAATCTCCTCACTTGTTGAATTGTTTACTCCTGAGCAAGTAAAGGAGCATATCCGCAGTCTTCGTCAGTGGGTAGGACAGGTAAACATTCAGATTTTAAAACTTCAATTCTTGTTTAACCTTTCTTGGTTTTCACAAGGTCTTATTTTTCCTACTCTGTATCCTTGTTCTGCTTTTTGTTTGTTTGAAAGTAACTAAGAATGCACATGGCTGTGAACGATACTAATTTTTTTGTTTCTTTGTAATTCTATTTTCAGAGTAAAACCAAGGCAGAAAAAAACAAAGCAATGGGGTGCTCCATGTCTGTGAATTCTTGTCAGTTATGTGCTGTTGAGTGGCTTGTATTTGAGCCAGTACCTATTTACTGCTCACCTTGTGGTATACGCATCAAGAAAAATGCCTTGCACTATAGTATTGCGGTTGGTGAGTCAAGGCACTATGTCTGTGCACCTTGCTACAATGAAGCGCGTGAAAAATTGGTTTTTCTTGATGGAACTTCTATACCGAAAACAAGGCTTCAGAAAAAGAAAAATGATGAACAAGTTCCGGAAGGGGTATGTATGCCTCATGATTTCGGAAATTTGTTTCTTCCTTTGTTTTTTTTTTTCTTTGTTTTCTTTTTTTGTGTGTGTCTGAACCAAACCAATGGTTTTCTGCAGTGGGTGCAATGTGATAAGTGTGAAGCATGGCAGCATATAATTTGTGCTTTGTTCAACAGCCGAAGAAATCATGGAGAATCCACCAAGTACACTTGCCCTAGTTGCTATATACAAGAGGTGGAACAAAGAGAAAGAAGACCATTACCACTAAGTGCTGTTCCGGGGGCAACAAGTTTACCAGTTACTTCTCTTAGCAAGCATCTAGAGGAGCGGTTATTCAAAAAGTTGAAGGAGGAAAGACAAGAGAGGGCTAGACTTCAAGGAAAAACTTATGAGGAGGTGATCTCTAACTCTTTAAGGCTGTCAACTGTTTTATGCTTTTGTTCTTTTACGATACATGAGCTTTAGGTTCACTTGAACAGCCTGGAGCAAATTTTGTTATAATAACCATCTACCTTCATTATTGATATATCAGGTCCCAGGAGCTGAATCACTTACTGTCAGAGTTGTGGCATCGGTTGATAAAGTATTAGAAGTAAAGGAACGTTTCCTTGAGCTTTTCCGTGAAGAAAATTATCCATCTGAATTCCCTTATAAGTCCAAGGTAGCAATGGTTCATGGTATTTGTTCTTATTCATTTTCATGATGCTTGTTTGTCACTTACAAGATGTATTTTCTTTATATATTTCAGGCCATTTTTCTGTTTCAGAAGATTGAAAATGTGGAAGTATGCTTGTTTGGTATGTTCGTTCAGGAATTTGGGACAGACTCTGGACCTCCCAATGAGCGGCGGGTATACCTTTCTTATCTGGACTCTGTTAAGTATTTCAGACCTTTCGAACTGTGTCTGGAGAAGCCCTTCGCACCTTTGTGTACCATGAAATTCTGGTAAGCCGTTTTATCTCTAATCCCATCTTCTTTAGGTTTCGTGTTTTGCTTCACGAGTACATGAAACTTATCATTGTTACGAATTTGCAGATTGGTTATCTCGATTATTGTAAGAAACGTGGTTTTACAAGCTGCTATATATGGGCATGTCCTCCACTTAAGGGTGACGATTACATTCTTTACTGTCATCCTGAAATCCAGAAGACTCCAAAGACCGACAAACTAAGGGAATGGTATGAGATCGCGACTGTTCTGTTTTTACTTGTTTGTCAGTGTTATGTACATTTGTTGGCACTAATCACATTCCTACCTTTTCAGGTATTTGGCAATGTTAAGAAAAGCTTCAAAAGAAGATGTGGTCGTTGAATGCACAAACCTCTACAATCATTTTTTTGTCCAGTCTGGTGAATGTAGAGCTAATGTAACTGCTGCAAGGTTGCCATATTTTGATGGAGATTACTGGCCAAGTGCTGCTGAGGATTTACTACGCCAAATGAACCAAGAAGATGATGGTGAGACAAAGTTACATAGAAAAGGATTGACCAAAAAGGTCATATCGAAAAGAGCCCTAAAAGCCGTTGGCCAGTTGGACCTTTCTCTTAATGCCTCCAAGGATCGACTTATGATGCAAAAAGTAACTTCTTATTTCTCCATTCCACTATTATGATCTTGCTTCCACCAGCTTTTATTTATTTGTTCTGTTTTTCTGTAGCTCGGTGAGACCATTTGTCCGATGAAGGAAGATTTTATAATGGTTCATTTGCAACATTGCTGCAAGCATTGTACCACTCTCATGGTATCTGGAAACCGGTGGGTCTGCAATCACTGCAAGAATTTTCAGATCTGTGACAAGTAAGATCTCTGCTACATATATGATCATACTCAGGCTATATAATACTTCAAATCATTCGACTAAACAACTGTCTTTCAACCATAGGTGTTACGAAGTGGAACAGAACCGCATAAATATAGAGAGACATCCGATTAATCAGAAAGAGAAACACGCGCTATTTCCTGTAAGTTTCTAATGGTGGTTAGAGATTTAAGAGTTTCATTCTCTCCTTTTGTATCTTAGAAACTGACAAGGTGTGGATCTTTGCAGGTGGCCATCAAAGACGTTCCCACCAAGATTGAAGACAAAGATAACAACCTCGAGAGCGAATTTTTCCATAATAGACAAGCTTTCCTGAATCTTTGCCAAGGAAATAACTATCAGTACGAGACTCTCAGGCGGGCGAAACATTCTTCCATGATGATTCTCTATCATCTCCACAACCCCACTGCCCCTGCATTTGCGACGGTTTGCACCATCTGCCAACAAGAAGTTGAAAACTCTCAAGGCTGGCACTGTGAAGTTTGTCCGGGCTATGATGTCTGCAGTGCCTGTTACTCAAAGGACTCTATAAACCATTCACATAAACTGACAAGCCGTTCATCTTCTACGGATAGTACTGTTGTACAACAGAACGGGCAAGCTAGTCAGAGTTATCAAGTCAAGCTTGAGAAGGTATCTTCTGATAAGCCCTTTACCTATATTTAGATTGTTTATGTGTGTGTGTAGCTGCCAGAAACAGAGGAATAAAGCTCGGTGGTTTGTTGATATTTGCAGTTAAAAAAACTGCTAGTACATGCAGCTACATGCCGCTCTACACAGTGCCAATATCAAGGTTGTCGTAAGAGTAAGATGCTCTTCAGACATTGTATAGACTGTACGACTGGAGATTGCCCCATTTGTAAGGGATTGTGGAGTCTCCTCAAACTCCATGCCCGCAACTGTAGAGATTCCAAGTGCACTGTCCCCAAATGCAGGTACATAGAGTTTTTTTCACATGCTTTTACACTGATTAAACAACTTGTCATATATAGATAGATAGCTAACTCTTTGGTGTTGCATCTCCGTTGAACAGCGGTTTGAGAGCGATTAGTAGAAGGAAGCAGCAGCAGGCAGACAAAAGGCGTAGAGCTGCTGTAATGGAGATGATGCGGGAAAGGGCCGCTGAAGCCACCCGCACTGGCTGACTCATCTGATCAATTACATGCCAGCTGCATTCTCAACAAAAACAAGAGACTATTTTGTAGACTATTATTGCATAGAATTAAAGGAAGACTAGAAGCAAAAGGAGGAGCTTTTTCGTCTCTTCAGCAGGTAGCTAATTATAAGTTAAGATTAGAGGAGGCACATAGGATGGTACATATTTGCCAAATATAAGATGTCGGTTGTGGTGGATTTTTTATTTGAAGTCTCTTTCATATTCTTTGTTGATTGATTCTTTTGTAAATAACTAAAGGAATTTGACAATCTATTTCTTTTATAGGATCATATAGTAAACACAAGTACACAATGGACCTTATTTACAACAGATAGACCTCAAAAGTGACTACTTACTACTACCTTGAAGGATGTTCAGTTTTCAATTCTTGGACGTTTCGGGGAAGTTTCACATTTGTCGGCGTTAACTTCAGATGCATTGGTTTTACAAGATTAGTGTTGTACTTACAAGATCTTTTCCAAGTACTTAGTATATATGTTCTTCTATCCGTAGTTGTAGTGACATCTGTACCTACTCACCCAGCAGTAACATGTACATGAATTGGTTGAGAGCAAATCTTGAATGAAACCTTATCACCAATGTTAGAGTTTTACCTCGAGCTGTTCATGCAATTGCTTCTGTACTTCCATCTGCAGACGGAGCTTCTGCTAACTGTACGGCTCTGCACAAAAAGTAAACAGAAAAACTTTTAAGAAAATGTTTGAAAACATATCCCACAATCCAAAAGTTATTCGAAGCTGCTTTCTTCTCTTCTCAATAAAAAAAAACAATGAATCAATAAATAAACTTTCTCAGATGATCATATATGAACTAGAAGCAGATGAGGGAACAAGTTACCTTGTTTTCTCTCTGGCATATACTTGGCTAGTCTATACTTCTGCAAGGAAAAAATACAGCTTCAAAGATAATTCAGCTTATGTAGTTGAAATTTCTGTCAGGGTCAGATGGCTTTTCACTTGATAGATGGTCAAACTCTCAACATTCATTAGCTTCATAGCAGCCTTAGGAGTTGTCTCTACATACTATGAATTTTGACTTCGCCGTTTTCCGTCCCCGTTTCTAGTTCCCGTACCCGTTTTGGTGCTACTTAGTCTTTTAGGCCCTTGAAGCTTGTTCACTGCCTCTAGAAAATGCTCATGGAGCTCAGGACTCTATCTTATTCTTGGCTTGTGGTTAATCGCTGATCCTAGAGAAGGCTCTGCGGTGACAGACAACGCTGCAGGAACAGAGTTTTGGTCAGGATTCACTTGGTAGCTAGCAAGTTAAAGGAGAGAAACCAACAAACTCTTTATAGATGAAAAAGAACTAAACTCACATCACGCCTGTGGGTTTCAGCACGGTCTGTGATGGCCAACTCAAGCTCATCAGACAGAAACTGCAATTCCATTTGCTCTCGAGAATGAACCTTTTGAGAAATCTCGAGTTTCTAATGGCATATTTGTGGTTTCTGTAGGACCGCGCAAAAATGAGTTCCAACAGTTTCAGGTGGCACAATGTGGAGAAAGTTATGCAATGGAGATAGAGACAGATAGGATGAACGATAAACATTGTTTCATCCATCCATGGATAATAAGCAGCTATGGCTGTTCATCAAGCGACAGGGAAAATACTATGATCTAAGAAAGAGTGTATTAATGTTTGTTTGTTCATAATTTCATACACTAGACTAGAGTGTTCAATTGCTTGAATTACCATGGGCCTGACCATTGTGTATATATACCATAGGCCCAATAAAGTAAGCTCAAACTAACGTCCAGGGGATTCAATAAACGGAGAAGACAATTAAGCCCACCGGTTAGAGGCAGAATATCCACTCTGAACCGACTCAAACCAAAATCACCTGTGGAATTCAAACCAAATCAACATTTTTTTTAAGAACCAAGATTTGCAGTAGCCGATATATTTGATGCAAGAAACTATTGAATAATGAAGTTGGATAGATTTCAACTACAAAATACATTTTCTGTTAAATTTTGAAGGTATAACTTTAAAGAGGAAATTGATAGTCCGGTTTATTACTGGCCATATATCAAATTGGATCAGCTATTGGTACTGGTGTATCCGGTCCTCCTTAGTCATGAACCATTAGTCTCTCTATAGTATCAGAATATTTGTTTCTTTGTGGTTTTCTCCACATATTTGCTATTAGAACAAGTATTGTGTGATTGTGATTGTCACAGAATCAATAGAGTCAATCGTTGCCTTATGGCCCTTATCCATTTTCTCTGACACTTCATTTCTTCCATATCTTTTACATGAATTAAAACGACAGGTTCTTTCGATTTCATTATGTGGCTTGCCTCAATTTATGGTTCTAGATCACAAATCGAGTCTGACCTGTCAATAGTTTGGTCATGTTCTTGTTGTATATAAACACCCATTGATTTAACACAAAGAGGGCAAAGTTGTAAGAAAATAAAAAAAGGGGTCAAAAAGAACAAAAAATCAAATTTTGGGGGGGCGACACCATAAAATAAAGAGAAAAAGCAGAGTCCAGAATCCGTTGCCTTGCCCGCATCTGCAACTGGAAAACACAAAAACAGACGCCACGATGGATGAATGATTTCGCAAATCGTCGAGATTTTGGAATTCGATGAAGAGCGTATCAACCTGGGCTTTGTCTTTCTTCTCCGACGAACTTTCTCGGCGAGCTGTTTCCGATTGTTATTTATGGACCACCGCGATTTCGCTTCTCTTAATCCTTCTCCTTCATATCTTCTTTTCCACTAAATTTCGCTTCTTCACTTCTGCTCCTTCTTCTTCTTCTTCTTCTTCTTCTTCTTCCTCTCCCTCTACAGAATCAGTTCCCGCGAACTCTCAATCAAGGTAAAAAGGTTTCTCAATCAAATGTTTAATTACTCACTTTGGCTAATGAAAAAAACTAATCCTTTTTTGCTTAAAGTGCGTTTGATTTTTGAAATGTTTAAACTTTGAAGGATTCTACTTGAGTGGAATTGTCTTTAGGCTTTATGTGGATTGGTTTCATTGAGCTACCAGATTCCTCTTATACATTTTTTTGCAGGATATCCAAACTAGTCTCTGATGAAGATTTGAAATTTCTGATCGAGAATTTGGAGGAGGAAACAAATGATTCCACGGAGATATGGGAACATGTTATTCACAAAAGCAACGATCGCATTTCATACTCTGCTAAACGCTGCAAACCCAAAGTAGTAACTTACTTTCAAAAGTGTCTTTTTAGTCTTTTATTATTCTGATTACTGAGTATCCTTTTGGCTCTATTATTAGGATGGCGGTGGTCCTATGAAGTACCTAAGTGTCACGGTCTTCGAGGGTTTCTCTGCAGAGATTGTGAGGGACTTTTACATGGACAATGATTATAGGAAACTATGGGATAAGACTGTGGTTGAGCATGAGCAGTTGCAGGTTGATAGTAATACTGGAATTGAGATTGGTCGCACCATTAAAAAGTTTCCCTTGTTGACATCGAGAGAGTACGTTCTAGCTTGGAGATTGTGGCAAGGAAAGGAGAAGAAGTTCTACTGTTTCACAAAGGTCAAATTCAACCAAAAAACCTCTCTCTCCCTCTATCTGTCGCAATTTGTTGTTGCTTCTTTACTTATCATTTTGCTCTTTGGTTACTATTAGGAATGTGATCACAATATGGTACCACAACAGAGGAAGTATGTACGTGTAAGTTACTTTAGATCTGGTTGGCGAATCAGGCAAGGCAAGTGGATTCACCTAAAAGTTCTAGTCAGTGTTGTTTGAATACCATATAACCAGATATTGATTGATCATGGTGAACACGGTCCTTAGTTTCTTTTTTCAGTTTCTGTTGTCAGCATTCTTTCTACCTTTGATACTTATCTGACTGATACCTTTGACACACTTGCTGCAGTTCCCGGTAGAAATGCGTGTGAGATCAAAATGTTTCACCAGGAGAATGCTGGGTTAAATGTTGAGATGGCCAAGCTCGCCTTCTCAAAAGGCATATGGAGTTACGTTTGTAAGATGGAAAACGCTCTTTGTAAATACATAGCAACCAGTCATAGAACCCAAGGACCCATTCTATCTGCTGTCACCTTAATGAAAGAGGTGAGATTCATATGAAAATTCTGTTCTGTAAAATGGTATTTAGTGTCCTGAAAATATGCTTAAAGCAACCGGTTGGGTTGGGTCTTCACTGACATTGATTGTTGTATCTTCAGGTTCCATCAGAGTTAGAAACTGGGACAGATAATGTCACAGGCTCCATGGAAACAAGTAGTGGTGAAGGAGTGTTGAGTCATGTTGTAGCCGCCAAACAGAAGAAAAAAATGAGAAAGCCATCAACGAAACTGATAGCAAAAGGTCTAGTACTTGTGGGCGGTGCGATCTGCTTGTCCCGTGGTCCCTCAGCCTTAGGTGCTAAAGTCGCATTGGCTTACCTCTTGACGAAGCTGAACAAACGTGGAACTTCTCTGAATCAGACCACCCAGACCACCACCATTTAAGTAAATTTCTCCTGAACTCTGGTAGCTTTTGGTATCAAATTGTTGTACCACAGTAGTACTACCACTAGCGTATACAAAATGCAAGTCGGTGTTGATATGAATGTAAAAGCATACATTATAAACATACAAGCCTAAAGGTTATCATTCTTGTAATTGTATGTACTATGTAAGGTCTTTATCCCAATCAATCTTTACTTGATTCTTGAGTCACTACAAATTGTTCGATTGTAGTTGATATTGGGACAGATGAACATTAGTGACATTAAAGTTGAGACTAAAGAGAAAGCTTATGAGGTCTACTTTTAGCCCTTCTTTTTGGAAGTTGTAGCAACTATAGCTCAACCCTAGATGCTAAGCGGCGAGTGAAGAGTCCAACACCACAATAAATAGAAGACCTTTACTATGATATTATCTCATTACAAAACTGAAACGTTTTTTTATCTTGACAACAAAAGGAAAAAAAATGAAAAGAATAACAAAACTTTTGGCCTCCCACTCTCTCAAAAGTTTGATGGCCAAGAAAAACAAGCGTTCCCAACAGAAGAACAAGTGTCTCAAACCGGAGAAAGATCCATCGACGGTGAAGAGATTGTTGGAAGATCCGCCGAGGAAGAAAAGATATCTACAACCATTGGAAAATCCACCGACGGAATCTTATGGCGACGACGAGAAAATGGAGACTGAGGAAGAAGGAGAAAAATATCTTGGTAAGAATCTTCCGGCTTCTGCTTTTATCATCGTTGCTGCTGAAAGGCATGACTCCGATTCATATTCTGAAACCGAGCTGGAGAAGAAGATTTGCGGTTCCGTTGTTGTAGCCAAGATGAATGATGATAAGATGGTGTCAACAGATACCAAAAAGAAGTATTTTCAAAGAATATTGAGTGATGATGATAAGATCGTCTTGTTGCAAGGCATGGTTGATTTCCAGAATGATAAAGGGACGATTTCTTATGATGATATGACTGGTTTTATTGATACGGTGAAGAACATCATTAGCTTTCAAGCGAATAGTCGTCAATTCACTACCAAAATCCGTCGTTTGAAAGACAAGTTTGTACAGAAAAGGAACAAAGGTGTAGATGAGAACTCTCTAGCAAATGTTGAAATATATGAAATCTGAATACTTGTGGCTAAAGACAAGATTTTTGATGAGGTCAACTCGATGATCACTGGAGCAAATTAAACAAGTCTGAATTTAGAATTGTAATGCATCCTTTTTCATTTTCATCCCTTATGACTCTGTTTTTTCTATTTGGTTCTTTTTTTTTTGGTTTTTGATATTTGGATTTTGTTGCTAAAAACATTATGAAAGAACGGCAGATTAGATTTTAATGCATACAATTGTGTTTAAATTGTGGTCAAGGTTTATGGTATAAATTTGGTAAAAATACTCTCATTTTGGTTAGGCTCAATGAGTCATTTTGTTGCCAAGTTTAAAGATTACATGGTTCTTTCAAGCTGATTTCAACACTCATCAATGTCTAAGAGCATTGGCCTCAAAATCCGCAGAGCCAAGAAGAAGAAAAAGAAAAATCATAAAAACAGAGACCGTAGAGTGGCAGCGAAGAAGAATAAGAACAAAGATGCACCTCATGAAACCGATGCAAGTACAATTGACAAAGCTGCAACTAGTAACTTCACAAACCGGACATTATTCTTTGTTGCTGCTTGAATTTGTTCTACTAATTTGTTGTTTCTCCTTATTTGCAAGGTACATCCGACATGCATGAACATGATGATGATGGAACTGGTGACTACTCAAACCAGCTTTAACTCAATTTTTGGCTCTGCCACCACAAACAAAGATATGTAAGTAAAGCTAAAGCTGGGACAAACTCCTATTATCGGAAAATGGGTAGAAAAACCCCCACCTTTCCTCCAAACATATTAAAAACTCTCAACTTTTTTTTTTTAAACTCTCACCTATTATTAATAAACTAAACTTAAATTCAAACAAATCATTATATTAAAAACAGCAATAAAATTTCTTTTAATTTCTGATTTATTTTTTCAATTCGATTTGCAATTTCTAAGATTAAGGTTTTTGCTATATAAAATTACATTTACCATTTAATTAAGATTAGAAAAATCAGTTTTGTTACCACTAGAAGTTATGTTATGTAAACTACAAAAATTTATAGGATAACACATTTAATATTTTGGTTTGTTCGAGTTTTTTTAGGTTTTGATTTAATATATATTAACTTTTCACCTTACACACAATGCCGTCAGATCCAGCATTATACCTCCAGCTACTGAGAAATTAATGGTCTTTCGGACATCACCCTCTTAACGACCAATACAGAGTAATCTGCTCAATTGCGCCAAACCTAACGACAATGCCAGAGCATTGGGTCTTTGTCCCAAAACCTCATGAAGTAGGTTCATGGAAAAAGGTTCCATCAGACTTTTGTCCTTTCATACCGGTCCGACGAGGACAGTGTATCAATGGGGTTACATATTACCTAGCTTGGATTGACATGTATAATTCTGTGCTTGTGAGTTTCGACATAAGATCGGAAGAGCTCACAATGAGCCAAATACCTCGGAGGGACGACGGAGATGGATCCAGGAAGAATGTGAGTCTTATAGAGTATGGTGGAAAAGTTACTCTTCTTGACTCTAACCATCTTAGAGACAAGGGGATGTTGGTTTTAAGGGTTCTGGAAGATGCCGGGATCAACAAGGAATGGTCCAAAAAGACTATGGTTTTGCATCCTTATCAGCTGCATTTAGTCCAAGTAGACATTATATTCAACGTAAACGGTACAAGTCAAAGTGGCAAGCTTGTCTTGATACCACAGGTTTTGGTTTCTCCCTTTCACATTCTTTGTTATGATCTACAAAGAAACGATATGAGAAAGATTGAAATCAAAGGTATACCGGACAACTGGTTTCGTAAACACAAATTAGATTAGACATTTTGACGTCATGTTCATGGATCACAGTGAGAGCGTCATCTACTTGGAGTCTTGAATTTAATCCTATCTTCTTTACTATCTCTACTAATTAATGTATGCTTTTTTAGTTTGTGTGTTTTAGAATCAATCAGTGTTTACTAATAGCTAATAATAATATCAAAAGAAATGTGAGCTGTTACGTACATTGTGTGTTGTTATATCTTTGGTGGTCGTCGAGATCTCATAGTTGGCCAACTAACTTGAATTAAAATTTCTATACAAATATCAAAAGAAACACAGAGTTAAAATCTTAACAGTTTAAGTTATGTATTTCTCTTACTTATTTCTAGTGTATTAGTATATAATATAGTTAATCTTGTAATTTGAAGATATAATAATAATAGAATTACAGTAGTAACTTGTAAGATTTGGTTTTCTTGCATATTGCTTCCTCAAAATATGTAGCTATTTATAAATATGAACAATCTCATTAGTTTAGATATTATGAAAGAAATGTGGGGTGTTGCACTGAGTTTTGTTATAGCTTTAGTGGTCGTCAAGATCAGTCTCTGGCTCTATAGATGGGCTAACCCTAACTGCTCCGGCAAACTACCTCCAGGTTCAATGGGGTTTCCGGTGATCGGAGAAACCGTTGAGTTCTTCAAACCTTACAGTTTCAACGAAATCCATCCATTTGTCAAGAAAAGAATGTTCAAGTTGGTTTTCATTAAATCTGCAGGTTTCAAGAATCTGTCTGATTTCTCTTCTTTCTTCTCTAATCTTTCTCTGGTTTTTGCTTCAGGCACGGTGGTTCATTATTCCGGACGAATATCCTCGGCTCTAAAACGATTGTTTCGACAGATCCGGAAGTGAACTTTGAGATTCTCAAACAAGAGAACAGGTGTTTCATCATGAGCTATCCAGAAGCTCTTGTTAGAATCTTTGGGAAAGATAACTTGTTCTTCAAGCAAGGCAAGGACTTCCACAGGTACATGAGACATATTGCTCTGCAGCTTCTTGGCCCTGAGTGTTTGAAGCAGAGATTTATACAACAAATCGACATAGCAACAAGCGAGCATCTCAAATCTGTCTCCTTCCAAGGCGTTGTAGACGTCAAAGATACTAGTGGAAGAGTATAATTAATAAGACCTAAGTCCATCTAGTTGACGCGATCAAATGTCTACCTTAATCACTTTTCTTTTTTGATAAGGTTTATATCTTGTTTTTATTAATGCAGTTGATATTGGAACAAATGATCCTGATGATCATAAGTAACATCAAACCTGAGACTAAGAGCAAACTGATAGAGAGTTTTAGAGATTTCAGCTTTGATTTGGTTAGGTCCCCTTTTGATCCTTCTTTTTGGAACGCTCTTTACAATGGTCTTATGGTAAGATCTCTTGTCCATAACTTGTCAGCTCAAGGATTTTGTCTGGTTATTAAACATTCTGGATCCACTTTTCTATGTAAAGGCACGCAGCAATGTGATGAAGATGCTAAAAAGAATGTTCAAAGAGAGGAGAGAAGAAGCAACATCGGATGACTCAAAATATGGAGACTTCATGGAGACAATGATATATGAGGTGGAGAAAGAAGGCGATACGATCAACGAGGAAAGATCAGTAGAGCTAATACTTAGTTTACTGATTGCGTCTTATGAAACTACTTCTACTATGACTGCATTAACTGTGAAATTCATAGCTGAAAACCCCAAAGTGCTTATGGAGCTGAAGGTAACTTACTTAGAGAGATATCGAAGTTTGAATCTTTGTTCTTTGAAACGAGATGCTTAAGCTTATTTATGTTAAACAGAGAGAACATGAGACCATCCTCCAAAACAGAGCTGATAAAGAATCTGGAGTTACTTGGAAAGAATATAGATCCATGATGAATTTCACCCATATGGTAGCTTTTTGTTTTCTTATTATATACGTACTTGTTAAATAAATGAAATTCCAAACTCAACATTTAGTTGATTGTTGCAATTGCAGGTTATCAATGAGTCTCTTCGTTTAGGAAGTTTGTCACCTGCTATGTTTAGAAAGGCGGTGAATGATGTGGAGATCAAAGGCAAGTTTAGGTCTCTCTTTTGCGTCATAAAAATAACTATAAGTTTGTTACCAAATGATCTAATTCAAAATCGTGTTGTGGTTGCAGGGTATACAATTCCAGCAGGATGGATTGTATTGGTGGTTCCATCTCTTCTTCATTATGACCCTCAAATCTATGAACAACCATGTGAGTTTAATCCATGGAGATGGGAGGGGAAAGAATTGCTTTCTGGCTCTAAAACGTTCATGGCGTTTGGTGGTGGTGCAAGACTATGTGCAGGAGCAGAGTTTGCTAGGCTTCAGATGGCTATATTTCTTCATCATCTAGTCACAACGTATGACTTCTCTTTGATCGATAAATCTTATATCATCCGAGCACCCTTACTTCGATTCTCCAAGCCGATACGCATAACGATCTCCGAGAATCCTTTAAGTTCATCTCATCAAAATGCAAATCTTTTTTAGTATTGTGTTATGAATCCTAAAACATAAAAGACTCATGTGGAATATTCATAGTTATCGTAATCCTAATTAATCTCTAACGTAATGAATCCTAATTGCATCGGTGAGCGTGTGTATAAACACATACACTGCCTAGTGAAATATATTAACTTTCTTTATTATTCTGTCAAACAATTTCTTAGATTTGGGAAACCTAGCTAGCTAGCTAGAATCAGACAAGTATGAAGTCGGAAGACCTGAAAGCTGCTATTTGTGTGCTCATCGGACTTTTTCTCGTATTCCTCATAAATTTCGAATAAATTGTTTCCCAACATGTATTAAGAAGGTATAGTTACTACTTTCTGGTGAACATTATAACGAGTCTTTCTATACATGCAATTTAAACTTACAACACCTCTTTCCTCTTTTATCATTATTCTTTCTTCATACTTTCAGTTTCTGCAATTAGATGCTCATCAAAGACGGCATTCTTGGCTTGGAGATTACCATCGGAATCTTCCTCACTGCTCCATTTTCTTACGAATTTGGGAACCATGTTTTTTACATCTCGGGCCTCTGACACTTGATCCATATCACTAACTCGTTCGAACCGGACTGCACTCACTTTTCTGGCATTCCCTGCTAGTATCTGTCCAAAAATCTAAGTTATACTATGAATGTGGTGCAAGGGGAAGTAGTACTATGAATCCATGTACCTCTAGTCTATAAATTTGGTGCTTCTCCTTCTGATCTTGACGCTCGTGCTTACCCTCGTCTTGTTCATCATTCTCTTCCCAGTTTTCCTTTTCAAGAACTACCGTCACACTCTCACCTGTCTTTGGGATATACCCAAAGGCCTCACAGACAAAACCTGAGACTGTCTCATACTGATGGCCCTGCGAAAAGGGAAACAAAAGGATAGTTTATACTCTGCCAACAAGCAATCTTAAAGATCGGTTCTTCCTTCTAGAGGGACACACTAAAGACACGGCTACAGAGTATATTACCTCTGCCATCTTTATGTTGAGTTCTTCAGATAACTGGTCAATCGAAGTGTTGGCATCAACATCATATATCCCCTCTGCTCTCATCACGATATAACCCGTTTTCTTCTGAATTTCCTCCTATTGAGCCCAAAACAATGGAAGTGAGAAATTTGAATCTCCTCTGCTCTCAGATATAACCCGTTTTGTTCTGAATCTCCTACTATTCAACCCAACCTTGAAGAATGGCAACAAGCTGAAACTAGGATGAGCTTACCTTTGAATCGTTTTCATCAAATATTTCACCAACAATCTCTTCGACCACATCTTCAAGAGTTACTATCTGCATGGAGAGAAATTAGACAACCTTTCAAGAGAGCAGGAGAGAAAAAATAAAGTAAAGAAGAGGACAACCAGCAACATACTCCGATGGTTCCACCATATTCATTAAGAACAACTGCCATGTGAACCTTTCTTATTCTAAACTCTCTAAGAAGATTCCAAACTGACATCGAATCTGCAAATTATTGACATAACATCAAAGATTATTCCATGTGAACAAAGAATGTCAAAGGTATATGTATTAGATTAAAAGATTGAATGCATCTATGATTACCAGGGACAAAGAATGCAGGTTTATGTGCCATGTCCACCACAGTGGTACTTTCAAGCAATTTACCCTGCAAAACAGAAGAAAATATATAAATTCATTCCACAAAAGTGCACAACTATGGTGTCCTTATCAGTGAAAAGAAAACAAACACAAGAAACAGAAAATGAAGCAGCCAGACCTTTGGAACATAATCTAGGAGATCCATAGCATATGCAATACCAACTATGTTATCAATCCTCTGCTCAAAAACAGGAACCCTGTGAAGAAAACATTTGAGCATAACGAATAATCCTAATGGACGAAAAAGGGTCACTAAAAAGGCTGTGAAAATTTATAGACCTTGAGTATTGATGGGTCACCCAAAAGTTATGGAAGTCAACCAGGCTGCCGCTGCCATCTATTGCAACTACATCAACAAGAGGAGTCATCACCTCTCGAACATGCGTATCCTTTATCTCTAACACATTTTCAATCATATCCTGCAATATGTATCATGTGAACTATCACAAGTCTATGGTATAGACTCATCGAAAATCCATATATAACAAACTCATACCTGCTCTTCCTCTTCTATAGCCCCACTTAATTCTGCACCACGTAGCATTAGTTTCAATTCATCTTCAGTAACATATGGTTCACTGGCACCAAAAGAAAAATAGACTATAGGTAAGTTGCGTTAACTCTCTCTCAACAAGGAAAAAAGCACACTAATATATTTTGATTTGGACAGAAAACTCTAATCTGATGCATACCTCCGTCCTTTCAAACCAAGAATTTTCAGAATTCCCATCGAAAGATATGTTACTACTCTTCCAACAGGATATAATATCAAGGAAAGCCACGCCACTGGTCTGACCTAGATGCATAGTAAGTCAACATAAATCAGACTATTTCTTTTATCATGTGAGCATATTCTGTCTGTCAAGTCTTTGCTAATGATAACTAATTTAAACTTACCACAATCCTGGCAACCTCTTGAGCATTGTGAACCGCTACACTTTTCGGAGTTATTTCAGTCAGGAGTAATATGGCTACCTATAATCATTCACGACTCAAAACTTCCATCTCTATCTCAGTCAAGATAGTAACAAGTAAAATTTATATGTACCGTCATCACTCCTGTGGCTGCACTAACACCAGCTTCACCAAAAATAGCTGTTGCCGCTTTAGTGACCAAGGCAGTCGCCGCAATATTAACAACACTAAGAAAAATCCAAAGAACAAAGTTAAGAGACAAAACGATTCAAGCGAACATTAAAAAAAACAACATTCTAACTAATAGAAAAAACCATTACGTTGTTCCAATAAGTATGGTTGTCAAAAATCTGGTAACATCACTGCGGAGCATCCTGAAAACGCCATTTTCAGGCTCTTTTTCAGCCAACTCGCGCACCTGATACAAAACACATAACACTACCACATTTAAAGAACCATCCAAGAGACAAGAGCGTGAAGATACGAATAAAAACAGAACAGCTTATCATCATTGGCATTACTGAATCCAGGAGAGGAGTTATTTATTACCTTCCAGGGCCAGAGAGTGGTGATGGAAGTCTCTGCCATGGAGAAGAATGCTGATAAACCGAGAAGCACAGCTAAGATTAGACCTTGCTCTCTAAGAACCTTAAGAACCTGAGAAGTTTTTGGCCAAGCATTCTTCAACAACAATATACTCTTACTAAAAGCCACATCCACCACACTTGTTGATGCTAATACTTTCCCACATCCATAAAACAAAACTCCACACACCACTGCCCCTAAAACGATTCCCCGTTTCAGCAAAATCCTAATCGAATCGACTTTTTCGGTGGAATCGGAATGTTTCTGACTAATACCCACATGATCTCCAGTCGCACTCAACACAACAAACTGACATCTATGACTAAAGTCACATCCTTTTTGGAATCTAATAAAACTGGAATTGGACGGATTAGTGGAGAAACAGAGTGGGCGATGCTTGTTTCTCTGAAGAACTCTTACTGAAAAATTCGAGCTTTGGATACATGGTCTCGTGATACTTGAGTTCCTTCTGGTGACAATGAAAGAACGACCTAGAACAGATAAATCAAGTTCCATACGAATAGGAGGATAAACCGAAAATTCTCCGGCGATAGAGTTTACCAATTTCTTCCCCTTTTTAATTCTTGAGTACTGAGAGTATAACTTATACACCAAAAAAGATTGTGGCTGTTGGTCGAAACACCAATGGAACTGAGAGTTAAGATTTATCTGAGTTCGGAGTCACTCGTGAAATGTTTGCAGAGAAGAAGAAAGGCGGCGTCTTTTCCTCCGTCGAGCAGGTGACAGAAAGATAGTAAAATGACAATAATACCCTTATGCGCCGTTCAGCCATACCAGACCGGTTTAATTGGTTTGGTACCCAAAACTCGGTTGTCGAAACAACCCAAATAATTTACAGTTGGTAGTTCCTTTTCTAACACCACAGGGCACAGACAGATGGATGTGTGCTCTAAAAAAAAATTACTTGAAAAGATCAAGGAAACGAAGAAAGTGTGAATCTAATTTTGTGAAATTAGTTCTAAACAATAGTTTTTGTGATAATCAAAAGAGAATTGAACCAAAAAGTAACATTTTATTGAATTCTACAAGACTTGCAAAACTATTCTTCTATTTTTGCAGTGTTGGTAAGTGGCTCTCGGCTCATGTTTTGCTGCCCCTTTGATTGATAAGTCTCTCTCTTCTGTGGCATCTGAATTCATCTTCTCCTCAGATGCTACGTGCTCTGCTTCTTGCAGTTCCACAATTATCCTACAACTTGATCCAATATCTCTGGAGTCAGGCAACACTACCCTCTCTGGTGATTCTGTTTTCATCTTTTCCCTTAGCTCCTCTAGCTTCGGTACTTTTCTTTGCTCCTTGAGCCTCTCTGTCTCTCTAGCTTTGATATCTCGAGCTCCAAACGCCACATTTTTCCCAATGTTGAAGTAGAAATCACTCAAGTCCTTCTTCTTTGTAACATCATCTTTTTCCTCTCCAAGTTCACGCAATCTTTCTTCTGAGAGCCATTGATCTCGTTCCTCTAGTTTCCTTTTATAACTACCGGTTACAACCTTAACTTGATCTGGAAAAAGATGTTGCTCTTTGGCTCTCTCTTTCGCAAGCTTTCTCTCGTAAACTATCTCACGTTCTTTCTGTCTCCGGTCTGCCTTTTCCTTCATAAGCTGGTTATATATAGGCTTATTGCACTCTTGACGTTCATGTAGTCGTGGAAGAGGTGCTTCCTGTTTCGTGTCATCATAAACTTCATCGTAAGCAAAAGCACAAGGGTCTTCCTCCAAGGCTTTCTTATGCTGCTCCTCAAATTTCTTAAGAGACTTGGTCTTTGAAGCTTGACGAGAAATCTCCTTGTCCACATCGTTGTCTTCTTCATCTTCACCAAGTATTGGAGCAATAGGAAGAACTTTCTTGGACAGGGTCTTCCTCAGTTGCAATCCAAACTTGTTCATATTCAATGTTTCTTTTTTGGATAAAGTCGTCATCTTTCCCAGAACAACCAATTTCTACGAAATCAGAAAATTAGGGCACCTCGAAATCGATCCGCTAAAGCTACAACGATGAGCAAATCCTAATTAAGAGAAAATATGACCCAAAAACGCTATAATATCCGGCGTAGGGGGGCTTGATCTTGATACAATGGAGCTAGAATCGATTAGGGTTCCAAATCAAGTTTTCTTGCCTTAGACGTTGTCGACAGCTAATGCAAATAGGGCAAAATTCTACGAGCGAAATTAGTAACCTTTGAATGAGAGAAGAGAAATTCGAACCTCTCTCTCATTCGTGTGTTTTGATATAGAACCAAAAAAATGGAACCTGAAGCAATTTCCCAAAACGGAGCCCATTAAGTAGATCAAAGCCCAATAATATTCTTACCAAATATTAACTGGACCTAGAAAACTTAATTGGGCTTTTAAGAATAATTTGGTGAGTGTAGACAAAGTGGGTGAGGCTGTGCTTCATGGGATCAACTTTACAACTTCACATGACAAATAAGTATTAGCTAGATGCATTGACGTTAAGAAAATCCTATAGGTAATACCAAGTACAAGCGATATTAATCCACATACTAAACATTCATCTCAACATAGATGGTGAAATGTTAAAGCCTAAATGTCATCATGCATTAGAAAAACAAAAACCACACGAGGAAACAAGTTTCTTAAACTAGAAAAAGCATTAAAGATCAGCAACGTAGAGAAAAAAGAAAGACAGAAACGAGGTCAATGATGCTCATAGTAGAGCATTGTTTATCTCAGATGAGAGATACTTAAGCCTACTCCACAACGTCCGAAGATTGTTTCTTCTTCGACTTCTTGCTTGATTTCCTTACAACTTTGTCCACATTCTCCTGCGGGTCTCCGATAACAACATCGTGGTCAACGTTCCAAGAACTAGAAGCCACTTTAGTATCTTTTTTAGCCGGGGCCTTCTCCTTCTTTGTCCTTCCTTTCTTAGCAACCTTTAAAGATGTAGTAGCCTCATGATCAGCATCTTTTCCACCATTGTTCTTTGTACCAATCTTTTTCTCTACACAGATTAAACAATTTACGAGTTAATAGAACGTCCCTCGTAAGAAAATGAATATTCGAAAAATACTGAAATTATTGTTTGGAACAGGCGCCATTAATACAAGAATATTGGTAACTGGCTTTTCTCCTGTCGAGTTTGGGAAAAGATTCGGGAGTTGCATCAACACCATCTTTGTTTAGCCCTTCGTTCTCTACATCAGCAGATTGATTGATGTCTAAAAATTCAGCAGTTAAAAGTTTATTTGCAGCACTTGGACCTAATCAAGGTATAATATTGTAAGAATGTCTAGATATGAAAATCAGTAAACACAAAAAAGTTTACCTTGTACTATTGCTCCTAAACGAACATCATCTTTGTGACTCTCGTTCTCATCATCCACAAGTGCAAGATCATTCTCTTGGTCAGTCGTAGCAGCACTTTTTTCTCCCTTTTCAAGATCTATGGAACATAGAAAGATTATACAGATTAAGGGCACTCTCACGCCTCACAACTAATTCAGTTTCGACCGTTACTTCAAGAATAACATCACCCCTTTTAATGTCTTAATAAAATCAGATCATACAATCGAATGTAACTTGACTAATACTCTCCAATAACATCAACTATATACTCCATAGACAACAATAGAGAAAGAAAAAGATAGAGGTTACTTTTTCCTATTGTTCCTGTTGGTGACATTGCAAAAGGTTCAACCTCTCCTTTCCCACTTGAAAGATCCCCAAGAGATCGTTTCTTACGACTTCTTTTGGCACTATCCGAACTTTTTAGTTTTATTATCACCAGCTTGGGTTACCGGAGCTTTCTTAATAGTCAGATCATTGGTCTCTCAAGTAAATTAGGATTTGACAAAGCAGTTTCTCCAGTCAGCATCTTACCATTCTCCTCAACTCTCAGCACATCCACAAATAGAAACGATTCGTTGCTCCGGAAAGCCGTGTTCAAAGCCAGCGAACCAACTAAGTAAAAAAATTGACCACCACAGTTAACCTATAAAACAAAAAACAAATCTTCCTTGAGTTGTTGTTTCTTAAACAAAAAAAATGTCGGTGTGTATGAAGAAAACATTGTTACCTTCAAAGCAGAGATAGTGATGTTTCGAAAACTTGGGAAACACTATTCATACTCTTTGCAAATTTTCGCTGTAAATAAACAACCAAAAAAAACATTGGTTTTGTTAGAAAAGAAATGAAAAACTCAAAAATATAGAACTGAGATTATAAAGAGTCACTTTTGAAATAGATACACTATCATACTCATCCGGACGTTCTCATGGACAAAGATGATAGTGTATCTACTTTCAAAGGTGACTCTCGATAAATTTGATGAAAGTAAAGAACACAAAAGTGTTTAGATGATGAATTATATTAGACTCTCATGAGAATAAAGATACAAGTTACAATCTCTTAGGGCATCTCCAACCCTACTCTATTTTAGAGTAAAAATACAAAAGCCTTCTCCAACCCCACTCTATAATTGACTCAAAAATAGAGATTTATGCAGATTGACTCTATATATAGAGCAACTCTATTCTCTACTCTATTTTTGAGTTCAATTTTTTTATTTATACTTTAGTCCCTCAAATTTAAACTTTTTATTTAATACATATAATTATTTTACAAACAACAACTACAACACATAATTTTATAAACTTAACAAACAATTAAGTATTAAATTTAAAATAATTTTATAAACTTAACAAGAAACAAGTACCTAATTTAAAATAAACAACATAAAAAAACTAAAACATCAAATTAACTAGTGATTTAATAGTCCGGTAAATTGCTTGTGGATCCGCCAAGATAGTCGAAATATTATCCAAATGAAGTAGATGGAGGAAGAGTTTCTTGATCTTGTCGTTGGACACATCGTTTTTGTAAAAGCCGTACTTGTTCACTCTCAAAATATGCCCGAACATGTGAGTTTTGAAAGGAATCCAAATCACAAAATAAAAATTTGTAATGTTTTATTATTGTTATATGATGTAATGTTTTTTAATAAATAAGTAGTGTTTAATTTAAATAATGTCATATTTTCTGGAAATTTTTGCAAATCTATAATATATGAGGTCAAATTGTAAATTATATAATTAAAAGGAATTAGTATATAAATTAGAAATAGAATATTTTTAAGAATATTCTTTTTTAGAGTAGAAAATAGAGCTATACATTGGAGAGAAACCCACCTCAAAAATAGAGTAACTCTATTTTAGAGGTGGATATAGAGCTATACATTGGAGATGATCTTTATATAGAGAAGGAAGAGATCTAAGTTTCCTAAACTAAAATAAACATATATGTAAATAATATTTTTAGAGATAATATTAAACTTCCTAAACTCTAATATTAACATTTATTAATATTCTTCCAAATTCTTCTAGAATCATATCTTTTTGCCATATCTTGGCTTTGTGATCTCGGTCGATTTTCGGTTCTCTATATTCCAATGGACTCTTTATAATCTCTGTTTCTTTTTTTTAGTTTTTTTTTTTCCTGTGAAACTAATGTTTCTTCTGATTTAGCGATGGTTGATTGTAAGAAAAAACTAGGGTTTTGAATAAGTTTAGAACAAATGAAAACTTCTCTCTATGTTTGAGTTTTATAAGCGACTTTCTTTATTAGAGAAGAAATATCAAAAGTCATTTGCATTGGGAAATGAAAACACTTTAATTACGAAACCAGAACGTCATCAATACTATAGTAATGATGCTTTGTTCTGCCTCGTCCTTTAGTCTTCTTTCTAGTTTACGATGACTCATAATTACTTCTTCTGTGAGATTTTCCCATTTCTCCACCTTCCACGACTCCGGCGACGAAAGTAACCATTAGAAAACTATTGTTGGCGTGAGTTGGTTATACATGGCCCATTTAACAGTCCACTTTAAGGCCCAATTCACAATCCATGTTATTAACAAATATATTAATCCATAAAAGTGTACACATTCTTGATTCGCCTCGAGATAAACTAATCTCTAGTTTCTTCTTAAAGATCGATGAGCTTGATTTCAAGACTTGTTTGATTAGTACATAGTAAAATATTAAGAAATAGACAAGACTTGTTTCATCATCATCAGTTACAAGAAAGAAAGAAATACACATTTGTGTTAAATCACATAATCAGACCACTCGGTTAAATACGATGTCTGGTCCATAGTCAGACAAGGAATCTTATCATGTTTTCTCGGATTCTCTTTCCCACCAATCAACCTCGCCGGATTTCCAACCGCCGTCGTACGCGCCGGCACATCCTTAACCACCACCGACCCTGATCCAATCTTAGCTCCCTCACCGATTGTTATATTCCCCAATATACAACTCCCAGCTCCAATCAACACACCATCACCAATCTTCGGATGCCGATCACCACTCTGTTTCCCTGTTCCTCCCAAGGTCACTCCGTGTAGAATCGAAACATTGTCTCCAACCACCGCCGTCTCTCCGATCACCACGCCCGTCGCATGGTCTAAAAGAATCCCTTTTCCGATCTTCGCTCCGGGATGAATATCGACGGCGAAAGATTCTGATACTCTGTTTTGGATCAATAAAGCTACGATTTTTCTGTTCTGTTTCCAGAGGGTATGAGCTATTCGATGAGCTTGACAAGCGAGGAAGCCTTTGAAGCCCAAGAAGCAATGAACGTAGCTTATACAAGCTGGGTCTCTTTCTTTGACTGCTATAAGATCTTGCTTCGTGGATTCGATGATCTCAGGGCTTTCTTCTAAAACGCTTATGAACAGTTCGAAGAGTGTGTTGCTTGGTAGGTTTAAATTGCTGAGCTTTACGGAGAGGATGTGAGCTAAAGCAGACTCTAAAGATCGATGAGATGTGATCGAAGCGTAGTAGTAGTTTGATAAAATGGGTTCTTGTTTAACATCGGATTTGGCTTCTTCAAGCATCTTGATCCAGACATCATCGTCATCTTCGATTTGGGTGTGGTGAATCTTCCGGTTTACAGAGAAACCGGGTCGAAAGAAATTCTTGATGCAACAGAACCGGGAATCATCGTCTTGGGTATTACCGGTTCGGCATGTGTCTATGCATGTTGCCATGGTTTATGATTTGGAAGAAGAAAGAGTTTGAGATAAAGAAGAGAAGAGAGAATGGTTGTTGAGTGAAGAAGATGAACATAGCTTATATACACAGAGAGAGATGGCGGCGACCTTTGACTCTGACCCAAAAAAATCTCAAAAAGTAATTACAGTTTAATTAGCGCTCTCTAAATATTTTATTCTTTAATTATACACATTTTTCTGCAGATTAAGGAGGTAATGAATTATATAGTAAGTGAGATTAATATATATTTTTTTCCATACACAATTTTATTTTGGAAATGGTTTTATGTTTTTAATTTTATGATTTATTGTCCAGACAATTACGATGTTTACAATTTTGTATTTATTTTTGCATGATTAGTCTGCTTATCTACACATATCTAAGGGTCATTAGCCATCACATGTTTTTAGTGCCACCAACTTTTTCATAACAATAACATCAACTACTTATTATCTAGCTATTTTGTATGATATGTAATATAATTTTTTTTTTTTTTGTTGGGTTGTAGAATTTAGAAGGCACTTGTAGTAAAATGGTTATAATTTCCAAATAATGGGGGGAAAAACCAAGAAAATTGGATCTATTATTAAAGTTGCCAAAAGGAGGAGGTTTTCAAAAGGAGGAGGTTTTCAAAGAAAGGTGACGTTAGTAATGACGTAAGTCTAAAGTTACGTGAAGCAGTCGCCCTTTGACTTTAACTCCTTATTTTCAAGGTTGTCTGAATCTAATCATTTTTTCACACTTTAATAATCTAATGCTAATACATGATTAATTTATACATAATTTAACTTGGAACTTTTTTACTCATTAATAATTTGATAACTACGTACGTGTTATTGACTGTTAGTCATAATAGAGTGAGTTTAGTTTACTCTACACACTCCATTTGTGTATATCTTTTTTTCGCGTATGGAAATTGTGAAAGCTACATTATGGTTGAAGATATCTCTATTCAGTACTCAATACTCAATAATGAAACTTGTGTAACTTTTATGATAATCAAATTATTCAATTGGGCAACGTAGATTACGTGACATTGTCATTTGCCTAATATTGTCCTTTGTGCACACCTTTATGTTGATGGATGGATTCAAATAAATAAAATTATCCGTTTTTCTTACTGCAAATAAGTTATCTTATCTTAGTTGGAATTTTGGATGTTTTGAAATGAGAAAACAACAACAATAAAATTCAAAAATATTAAACTTTTTTTTTTAAATGGCAGTAGAATAGTGGTGTCCATTGTTTGAGGACCCAATCTTTCGTTATCATTGTCCCTTATTAGGGTTTCTTTCAATTTTCAACCAGTAGTCAAGTAGATTTGGCTCTTCAAAATCATGAAAACACAAAATACTATTCAGTTAGAGAATTCGATTTGGTTCACAAAGAATATATGAACTTTCCCTTTCGAGTTACACAATTTTTTGGTTTCTAAAATTTATATTGAAAAATGTCGAATATCTCTTAGAATAAATCATATGAATAAATTTTATCTATTTAGCTAAAATATAATTGTGATGTGTTGAAGAATGGAGAATGACATGATGAAGAATGGACACTGTGAAACGTCAGGACACACAAAAAAACAACACAAATAATAAGATTGGAAGAGGATACCAATAGACTGGAACTTTAGTAGCACAATAAGGAGCTAAGATTGAGCATGATGCTTAATGAGGTTAAGTATCTGCTTCCTTGAGTCCTCTATCAGATAAGGGGCACTCGATATGATCCTAAGCTTTTTGATTTGGTACCATCTGCTAACAAAAGCAAAAGCAAAAACATCACCTTTTATGAAACTGAATCGCTGTTGAACCTTAAACATCAATTGATAGACAAAGAGTTTGTCAAAAGATCTTCAGAACCATCCCATTTGATGCACACTATGATCAGAAACAACACATGCATATATACTTCAGACTGAAGATACTATCTACTTTAGGGAAACTCATATTCATCAACACTCTAATGCTTCAACAGGTTTTTTAAACCTGAAAGTAAAATAGCCTCACCATTGCCTAACAAAAAGAACAGTTTTATAAGTTTCACAATTCTAACAAGTCCTAGTGAAACATACGTAATCTATTTCAGGAGCGTGGACATTAACGCACATGATATTTGAACAATTCTTCATTTGTGTTATTGTAGCTTGTTTTAACAGCCACGAATCATGTCTGAATTGATTTAAGAAAGAGCTAGGTACCTGAATTCACACGCGCAGACACACACACACACAATGTATGTAAATGATTGTTCACAAGAGCAGACAAAAACCTCAAAGTCTAACTGGGAAGTTTAGACCGCTTGATCTAATACCAAGGATAGAAAAGCACAATTCTATCAGGTTAGCTAAAGATTCTGCAAAGCAGGATTAGAAAAAAGTATAGCATTCTAGAAATCAAACAATAGAGGCTCTGAGAATGGTTAAGAAGAAGAGCATACCTCGGAAGCCTCAGAGACGAGTTTCTCATTTGACTTCAGGCAATGGGTCTAAGGTTTCAAGACTTGGTAGACGAAAGGGAGTGTTTACAGGACCAGAAGCTGAAACAGCCATAGATAGAAGATGGAAGCAACGAGAACAAAGAGACTCTCTGTGTAGAACAAGACGCCGACGACGTCAAAATTAGAAAACCACCATCAGAATACCAACAAAGAATCTTATTTTCATTCAGCTTCCTCAAAAATCGTTATTCAAAGGAAAAAAGAAAACCTTTTCCAATTTTTCACATCATTGAGTTTACTCATCTAACTTTGTTTGAGTGTTTGCAAAATGAAAATACTATTTCCACCTAATAAAGTTAAAAAGCCTACTACTCTACATAACACAACGTAGCCACAAGTCCAAGTTTGGACACTGTTTATAGAACTTGGAGAATCATGTCCGTTGGCTACCAAAAATGGCTAAGAGTTTGACATTTAGTCCTTGTGGAAGACTGGTAACTCCCTCAAGTGCCGACATTAGGAGCACCAGTTGACAATGGTGCTCCATACGAGTACCTCCACTGACCACAAGCCTCACATTTCTCTAACTTCACCTCATTTTCAAGCGTGCAGAATTTGCAAGACCAGACTTTGTGCTTCATCTCCCTTTCCTTTGGCTTTGCGGCAGTGCATAGCTCACATATTGGAGCCAATGACTGGTAGGAGAAAACAAGACCGATAATGAAAAAACAGTATAGAGACAACAAGAAGCTTCAAGTTTATACACTCTTAAGGAAGACTTACCGGGTTCAATAAGGTGCATTCTGCACACTCCCACATTGTGGATTCTTCTCTGCTTTGGTTTGCATTGTAACTCGTCGATGGCAAAGGAATCGATGACTTCATGACACCAGCGTTCGGTACATCTTTGGCACAAGAAGGACCCTGATCACCTGGGCTGCGATTTCTTTTAGTACATCTTATTTCAAAAGATTCTTCAGTCAAATCAATGACATCTGATCCCTGTTGATGACTGGAAGATGGAGGACAAGAATGGGCATTGGACCAGCTATTACATCGTTTTACTGACTTTCCATTCACGCTCGTACAAGTTTCCCTGATGGAAACAGGTTCCTTATATGTGTCACTATCATTCTCTTCATCTTCTAAAGCATCTGTGGATTGGGAACCACACCAAATATCATCAAGTAAACGCCTTTCTGCAGCCATTGCAGCAGCCTGAATTGGACTAAGATCTGACATAATGCTGCTATCACCACCAAGACGTTGAGGTCCTGAAGGTAAAAGAGTTCCCGCACGCACTCTTTTTTCTGCTGCTGTAGCTGCAGTTGCTCTGAGAAATGATAGAGAAGGCTGACGAGAAAGTCCACCCAAACGCTTACCAGGCATATCAAATCCCTGTCCCGTCCCTGTAATACCCTTTGACATCAACTCCTCGCATTCCTAGATGTAATGGAATTAGTTTAACACTGTTTCCCCAGAGAAATGAAGCATTGGTAATGCAACTAGAAAAGTAGCCAAATTTTCAAATCATTTTTCTTCAATAGCCAACAGACTGTTATCCCCTAGATAAGAAACATTTTTGACTATTGATGCATCTCAAATAAGCCATGGTGGTAGAGGAACTCTAAACTTTACTAGCTCTTAAGCTCAAAATGTATGTTAATTTCTTAAACATCAGCTTCAATGATGGAGTGGTCAAATAAGAATCGAGATACCTTTCGAAGTTCATCCCAAAGCTTATAGAAACTTGCGTTATGAGGACCATGAGCGTTGTGGCAAAGCTCGTGGAGCATGGTGTCGAGAATTTCATGATACGATAAGAAATCTAAATCATGGTTTACCCTCCTAAGCCTCAATTTCACTTGCACGCCTCTATTTACATTCACCCCCAAAAGCCTTGGATTTGTTGGGCTGCAATTTCGAAATCGAAAACAAACATCATGAACAATGGAAACATCATGAACCCTAAAAGTCAATACTTTCAATCATTCTTCCACAACCACTTATCGATTCAACAATACTTTCAATCATTCTTCCACAGCCACTAATCGATTCAAATCTTTAATAAATAGACGATTTGACAAAAACCCTTTAAATTACCAGAATTCAGAGAGAAGCTTGACGCGCCATTTTCGTCTAGTCATAATCGGCTGAACCTGATTAGCTACTTTCTCCAGAATCTTCCTCGCTTCATCTTCTCTAGGTTTCCTCTTCAAAGCCTTTATTTCCCAGACCTTGTTCAAATCTTCCAAATTCGCCGAACTCATCACAATTTCACAGATGCCCACCTTCAAATATCTCAAAATTCGATTCAAAAACCCAAACAATTCTGACCTTCCCGATCTTCGATGCAACAAAAAAGGGATTTTGAAATGTGAAGCATAATTTGGTCTACCAGAGAGTGGCGGGACAAACGCACCATTATTCATGTAAGCCAATAACAACACCTACACGCCCACTATAAGCCCACTTCAAGCCCAATCCACAGGCCCATCTATATTAAGTACCGCTTAGATAAACCGTGCTTGTCCAAATCGAACAAGAAAGAAACCTCTCTTATTGGTGTGTTATCTTTGATGCTACAAAAGTACAAAGTACATTACAAAACGAGGATTGCTACATGCTATAAACATACAAAAATCAACAAGCTTTCTTTGCAAACCAGAAAAATCTAATCAGTATTTTGGGACAATTGTAGTGTTTTTCAAGTGTCCCATATCATAACAATGGCAATGACAACAACTCCAAACAACACAGCCAAAAACTTATAACGAGGCTCATCAACATGAACTTTCTTGTTTGGTCGATACCCTTTTGCCAACAAATGGTTCACAGATACATACACAAATACCCCACACGCCAAGCTCATCGACAATGCGAATATCCAATCCGCGATGGACCCTTGAGTCGTTGCATCGATGACTATCCCGATGGCAACACCAATTGGGCTCGAGATGGCGAATGCGAAAGAATAAGTGATTGAGGAGAATAAAGGACGGTCAGGGATCATACGGAGAAGAGCTATCCCCATTGCAATCGCTGCAAATATCTTATGGAGTGTTATTGTCCAGAGAGCTCTCCAAGCATCTGATTTAGTCTCTGAAATACCAATAGCTATGCCTTCGAAGACAGAGTGAAAACAGAGAGCTACGATCAATAGAATGCTATCTCCAATCGAAGTTTCAGTTGTTGCTGACCTCTGATTCGATTTGTCTTCTCCTGAAACGAAATAAAGCACAAAACTTTCAACACAACATAATTCTAATTCTTGATTGAGATTCACAAGTTCGAAACTTTTGGTACCTTGAAGCTCCAAATCGTTTTGGGTCTTTGAGTAGATATGAGCGATGACAGAATCAGCAAGCATGGTCAACATAAAACCAGCACAAGCCAACATATAAGCAAATGGGTAAGCCGGAGATGGCTCCGACTCTCCTTCCGCCGTCAACAAACCACGAAACGTCTCATCAGCGTCCGACAAGAAATGCATCAAGGCGGTTGCAAGAAACACGCCTCCGGCGAATTGTGTACCAAGAACCAAAAACCCTTGGCTCCATTTCAAGAAATAAGGAGATACACCGCTTATGAACGTGAGGACAAAGATGATGACAAGACATGCGATCTTGACGGAGATTAAGGATTTGGATTTGAGATCGGAACTCTTAACGTGCGAAGCCTCATCGTCGTCGTGGTCTCCTCCGGTTCCATGGGAGAGACAAGGGACGACCAAGACAAGAAAGAGGAAGAAGAAGACAAGAGAACGAGACATTTGAATGTTCAGTGGGTTTGTGTGTCTGAAATTCGAAGTTAAGCGATATGTCGTGTAATATATAAGTGGTGTTTAAGAGTCGTACTTTAAAGTCATGGAGTTTTGTTTTGTACTACAATAAATTTATGGTTTTTGGTTGGTTGATTACGACACATTGAAAAGGATTACGGGTGAAGGAGCTTTGTAAGTGGTTGTTAGACTTGGACCCTCTTTATGAATTCAAATTTAGGAAAAAGTACAATTATTTGGTTCAGATTAACAAGAAAAATCTGTAATTGATTTACCTAATTGTAAACCTGATATTGCACCTTAAGACACGCATTGAAACAGACAGATAAATATTAAGCGTACTAGAAAAGGTAATTTACTCTTTTTTTTAGCAATACATACAAATTGACGTTTCAACCAATAATTTCTCAAAGTTCATAATCATAAATCATTTGTCAAACCAAGTAAAAATAAATCAGAGAAAAAAAACGGTATTTGTTAGTCAACGAAAAATGAACCTTCCATATGATAATTTCTTTTTCGTTCTCATAGAAATTTTCTATGTAAAGCAGAGAGAAAGACGAGGAAAATTGGGTAACATAAAAACTCTTTGATGACAAAGACAGTATTTTAATTCGGATTTTACCTAATAAATCCATAGCGAAGAACGGTAGCTCATGTTCCTATTTTATGGTGTGCACCATCAATGATGATATAATTGTCTCTCGCTCTATACATAAATCTTAGATCCTTTAACGCCTCCAGAATCGACCTTGTCCCAGTTGTCCTTGCTTTCGCCTGCATAGAGATATGACACTCTTAGTGGGACACTACCAACAGATTTTGCATTGATACGATAGGGTAAAAAAAAAGCTCTGATCGACTCACTTTTGATACTCTATGGACCTGTCAATGAACTCTTTGGCAATATCTTTTCTCTCAAAAGAGGCCAGAACCGGTCTGATGTCTGCTGGACTGTTACGTGCAACATCTGCATAACCCAAACAGGAAGATCAACCAAACAAAATTGATACAGGCAGTTCACGGACTGGAACAGAACTTATCCCTCAGTTCACCAATACTTACATTCAAGGAAGGGTATCAGGTCAACTAGGGCTGTGTCATCAGCTTCTAGTTTGTAAGGCTTGATTGGCACGCTATTTTCTGGCTGAAGGGTTGATTCAAAGGCATTTGCGCTAACAAACAGAATCTTCTTCGGATCTCTGTTCAGCTTTGACAGATCCTGCAGCAGGAATTTTAATAGTTAGTTGAGAAACAGTTACTCGGGCAAGTCAGAAAGTATGCTTTGACAAGATAAGCTAGCTGCTTACGTACCCTATAGTGCTTTCCATTTTCATATTTAGTAGCGCCTCTTGCTAGCTTATAACGTATGTAGCCATTTGGGTCTAATTTCTCACAGACCGGGAGTACATACTACAAGTAATGAAACAAGCGTTAGTAGTCGCATTACTATGATATTACAAGCAAAAAAGGAGAAAAAAGAAAAACCAATTGGGACTTTACCATCTCCATCTGGTCAGAATACACGACAATCTCATAGAATTTCCCAAGATGCTCCAAGAATGCATCGACACCTGGTCTTTTGAATGTCCTCCACCCTCTTTCCCGCTAGACATTTTTGTAAATGAAAAGGCAGGAAAAGTTAAATACAGCACTACTTAAGAAAACAAAGTAGTTCACCAGAACTGCTTTGTTTCATAACATAGATACTCTGAGTCACATATTCACATCTATGATGCAAGTATTTTGATGATCAGTAAATAAATGAAATGTTACCTTCCAGTCAGTGTAAAGCAGTGTCTCATTTAAATCAAGAACTAGAGTGAAGACATGCTGTTCTGCGGGGTGCAGATCCGGAAGAAGCTTTTCCGAGAGAGGTTCCGTGAAGCCCTATAAGGAACCAGACAAAAAATAAGAATTCTAGAAGAAAAAAGAAGATGCAAGAAAAAGAAAAGTTGTGTCTCGGTGAAAGGACGTACTTTCACTTGTTCCTCCACAATTTCCCTAAGCTCTAAATACTTATCAATGGCTCTAGCAGAACCTGATCAAAATTCAAGCAAACCAACTCATGCTATGCTTAATTAAAGACATACTATTAGTTATGATGACAGAGGCGCAAGAACTATACCTGTCATTGCAGCAGAGTACAACTTAGTCTGATATTTCTGCAGAAAGATGAGTATAAAGGGTATTAATTCAGAGAAGCTTATAAACAATACCTTGAAGCAGAGAAACATGGCAGCACGCATTTGAAAGCCAGAGACTAAAGAAAGTCAACTAATACAGAAGCAAGTTATGATCAACATTAATTTGACAGCGACTCAAGGCTACCAAGCTTACTCACATCAATCACATCAATGCCAGAAGATTTAATAACTGGTGTCTTCGTAGCTGATTCTCGGAACGCCTTAGTCTTTTCATTCACTTCATCTATCGTGTAAGCTGCATAACGAAACAAACAAGTATAATCAGAACTAAAAAGAGTCAACATAACGAAGAAAGACACAGTTCTACCAAGTGAAGAACACTGAATTCAAAAGACTGATATGTGAAAATGTAATGCAATGCCACGATTAAGCAAACCATAACACATTTTTACTCGCATTTCACAGCAAAAACAACTTTGTACTAGAAATCTACGAGAGGGAAAAAAGATAATTCATGAATGCAAGTACATACCAAAACTTGCGTAACCAGTAGCAGCGGTAGCACCAGTGAGTGCCCAGAGGAGTGCGTAACCAAGATACTTAAGACCTTTCCTCTCCTTTCCCGTCGCAGCCGCGGCAGCAGCTTCCACTTGAGGAGGAGGAGGAGGTGGCGGCTGATTTGGCGGTGGAAAATCAGAAAACATCGACTGGGTAGAGGTGACTCCCGAATACCTAGATGTAGAATTCGTCGAAGATGCTTCCGCAGAGAAACATCTCAGATTACGAGATCTGAGCTTTGCTAATCTTGGCAACAGGCGAGATCGAAGAACAATAGACGCCATTTCCGATTTCGGCGTTTTCTTCAAACTCTGTGAATGATGAATGAATCGCAGGGTTGAAGTAGGGTTTTGGAATTGATCGGAGAAAAGGAAAATTAACAGATGGACTGTTTGGAAACAGGTTTTATGGGCTCGTTTTAACTCTCTTATCCACTGTTTGGTAGTCGGTTTATTTCTACTCCGATATTTTTCTATTTTTTTTGCTGTTTTTTTTACTTGTTTACCAAGAAGAGAATCTATTTTATTTTATTTTTGCATTTCGGGCTTTTAATAACTAATTAATGAAGTTATTTTACACTATTTATTTACCAAATAAAATGAAAATATTTTTCCAACAAAAATAATAAATTCATTCGTGTCAAAAAGAGAAAACAAATAACCAAAATTTATTAAATTTGTAGGGTTTCTTCTGCCTAAACCTCGACTACATGCTGTTTTTTGCACCAGTGAAATAAGCGAAACTACATAGAAAGAAACAAGTCTTACTTCCACAGAGGAAAGTTTAGAGAAGTAGAAAAGCCACAAAGCAACACCAGCAAATACATATAGCTTAAGCTGCTCAGACACAATTCAACGAGACACTTAGTGAGAGAGTAGCAAATGACTTACTCTTCCTGGGACGGCAAATTTAGCTTCAACTTTAAGAAATCATTGGTCTTTGCAATCTTCACAATCTCCTCAGCTTCTTCTCTCTTAGACCCTTTCACCAATTCATCAACTAACTGCTGCAACGTTGTTTGACCGACAAGATACCGCTTACTGAATGTCTCCTTGAAGAGCTCAATCGCAGACTCAAAGTCACCTGCTTTACACATAGCAGGAAGCAATAAAGCAAAGGTAGCTTTATCAGGACGATAACCATGCTTCACAATTTCTTTGTACCACGCTTCAGCTTCGTCCATTTTTCCTTCGTTGATAGATCCTCTAATCATAGCATTGAAACTGAAAACATCAGGTTTGAGCCCACTAGCCTTAAGTTCTCCAAAGAGATTTACTAGCTCTTTCGATTTCGCCTCATTGGCTAATCCAAGCAGCCTAGCATTGTAAGTCCTGATGTCTATTGCTACATTCTTCTCCACCATTTTAGCCCATATCTCTTCCCCTAGCTCAAACTGTCCCTTTAGATACGAAGACAGTAAAAGTGTGTTGAATGTAACTATATCAGGTTTTAGTCCCTTGTTCTCAATCTCATCAAGCAATGCAACAGCTTCAGGTAAAGAATCCTTCTCACACAATGCCTTAATCAAAGTATTGTAAGATACAATATCTGGTTTGATTGATAACTTTCCAGGTAACTCATTGAAAAGTTCTTCAACCACATCGAATTTCTTGGAAAGTCTATATGCACTAAGCAAGGCATTGAAGGACAACACTGACCTCTTGCAGTCTCTGTTTGGCATTTCTTCGAACACCTTCTGTGCATTTTCAAACATGCCGGCTTTTCCATACAGAGAAATGATCCTCGCCGCGAATCCCTCTTTTGACATGTCGCGGTACTTCTTCTGCTCCTCCAAAATCTCTTCGACATAGTGTAATCTCTTTGCGGCTACGAGACGGCGCACGGTTCTATCGTACACGGCTATGTTGGTCCGGAACCGCTCCGACTCACATGCCTTCTTGAATTTCTCCACGATCCGTTTGGGGTTTCGTTCGCCATTCACGAGACTGGTTAGTGACTTTTGAGGAGGCGAGATTGCGGCAGTGACTGCGGTGGGTTCGGAGACTACGGTGGCGGCGGAGGAAAAACGGCGGATCGGGCAAGTGTTGAAGGTGCCACGGAGAACGCGAGATAGAGACGACATCGTTTTGGGAGTGAGAGCAAAGGGTTTCAGCCTTCAGGAGACGAGTTTAAGAACAAATCAAATGAAGGACGCATCTGATAATTTAAAAAATGTTAGTGCCTTATTTTTAACTAAAGGAAATATTGGGGGCTAGAATAACAAATAATAGAAATAGTGTTGTTTTGCCGACGACCTAATTTTACTTCACCGGTTTGATTACGGGAGAAGGCGAGCTTGAGCTTCAATGGCGCCTGTTAATATGACTGGCGCTGTTGTTGCAGCAGCGGCGTTGTTGATGCTTACTTCTTACAGCTTCTTTTTCCGTCTCTCCGAGAAGAAGAAGAGGAAGGAGAAGTTGACTATGAGAAACGGGCTTGTTGATGCCATTGGCAATACTCCTCTGATTCGTATCAATAGTCTCTCTGAGGCTACTGGATGTGAGGTTTTTCTCGATGTTCTTTTGCTATTTTCTGTTTGGTCTGACGAACTGATAGTGTGATTTATGAGTTAAAGATGTAATTTTCATTCTACTTGTTTCGTCTGGTGATCAGATTCTTGGGAAATGCGAGTTTTTGAATCCAGGAGGTAGTGTTAAAGATAGAGTTGCTGTCAAGATCATTCAAGAGGTACACTATGATTAGCATTGTAAAGGTTTCAACTTTTAAAAGTTTTTTGATCATCATAAACCTCTCTTAACAATGTCAGTGATTGAATCATCAGCTTGGCTATTTATATTAGTGGTTTTTGAAATCGAGAAGCAAGTCCATTATGTTTTTTTTGTTTCTCTGTTTAGGCTTTGGAATCTGGTAAGCTATTCCCTGGAGGAATTGTAACTGAGGGTAGTGCAGGAAGTACTGCCATTAGCCTTGCTACAGTTGCTCCGGCTTATGGGTGTAAATGTCATGTTGTTATACCTGATGATGCTGCTATTGAAAAGGTTATATCTTTTAAATACCTTGATGATGATTCAAATTCCCTTGTATGCATTATTGTACATACACTCAAATTTGTATCGTGTTGGACTTATTTTAGTCTCAAATAATTGAAGCCCTTGGAGCTTCTGTTGAGAGAGTGAGGCCAGTGTCAATAACTCACAAGGATCACTATGTCAACATTGCGAGGCGACGGGCTGACGAAGCAAACGAGTTAGCATCAAAGAGAAGACTAGGGAGCGAAACAAATGGCATACACCAGGAGAAAACTAATGGTTGCACGGTTGAGGAAGTGAAAGAGCCTTCCTTATTCTCAGATTCAGTTACCGGTGGCTTCTTTGCAGATCAATTTGAAAACTTGGCAAATTATAGGGCTCATTATGAAGGTACTGGCCCTGAAATCTGGCACCAGACTCAGGGTAATATTGACGCCTTTGTTGCTGCTGCGGGTACAGGCGGGACTTTAGCTGGTGTTTCAAGGTTTCTTCAGGTATAATTACTCAGGGCTTATACTAATCAAAGATGTAAGAATGAGTAATTCGTGGATGTTATAAGCAAAAGAAAAACTCATAACTTGTTGGTGCATTTATACAGGATAAGAATGAAAGAGTTAAATGTTTTCTGATTGATCCTCCTGGATCTGGTCTGTACAATAAAGTAACACGGGGAGTGATGTACACAAGAGAAGAAGCTGAAGGGCGTCGGCTAAAGAACCCATTTGATACAATAACAGAAGGGATCGGAATCAACAGGCTTACTAAAAACTTCCTGATGGCAAAACTTGACGGTGGTTTTCGTGGGACTGATAAAGAAGCGGTTGAGATGTCGAGGTAGTGCTCATTCCTTTATATGTTTTGACATAACTGTTTTAGAGAGTACTGATAAAGATTTCGTAAAAGTTGGATCTTGATATCTTTCTCACTATATTATGTTCCCAGGTTTCTTCTGAAGAATGATGGGCTCTTTGTTGGAAGCTCCTCGGCTATGAACTGTGTTGGGGCAGTAAGGGTGGCTCAGACCCTTGGTCCTGGTCACACAATTGTCACCATTCTTTGTGATAGCGGAATGAGACATCTAAGCAAGTTTCACGACCCTAAGTACTTGAATTTATACGGGTTAAGTCCAACCGCTATCGGATTAGAGTTCCTCGGCATAAAGTGAAACTACAAATCTGTTACAATATCTTCAGATCAATCAAGCCTGGGTGGTCTGCAGTGGTTTTGTTTTGATTATGTTTTAGACTAAGGGTGATATATTCTTGGTAAGACTTCAGATTAGAAGACAACAACTATGTCTAGAGTCAACGGAAGAATGTCAATGCAACAATGCATGTGTCTGACCTCTAAAACTCCCATAACTGCATCTTACACCTGTCTTCTCAATTGTTTACAAGTCCCGACCTAATGGGGCCCCTTACAAGATTATGGGAAACATGTATTCAGATTTTGTCTTTGTACCTATTAGATTTTGTCTATGTTCAATGCATTAGACTGGAAAACTCAAAAGTGTTGATAAACATAGATTTCCATGTTTTTCCATAAATAAGTCGGTTGTGTAAGGTCTCATGATCCCAATAATGGCAAGAAATGGAGTCAATAAGACACTATTGATCTTATCACTTTCTTTCTTGAAGAATCTATGCATGATCCCAATCTTGTTTCTCTCTAACGTTCTCCACACGATTGCCGTGTGTAACAAGGAATCCAAATCTTATCGTCATGATCAGGAGGAGCTTAAAAGTCTGGAAACGGAAACCAACCTACATGAAGAAGAAGAGGGTTTGATAGAGATCTGTCTGGTGAGAGAAGCAAAGTTGGAGAGTGTGAAGAAACGTTGGCTGAGTAGAGAAGATTATTACGAGGAGATGATGATCATGGAGATTTGGGAAGAACTTGAAGCAGAAGATAACTTGATTGAGATTGACATCTCCAACAGATCAATTGTTTGACTTTATTAGTACTGATAGTTCTAGATGTTTTATCCGCACATTATTTCATATGTTTCATTATCAAAATTTTGGTCATCGCAAAACATATTATCTTGTATTATATTATTGCGTTTCACGTTGACAAAAAAAATGTTAGATGGCATAGTTAATTACTCGTAGCAGTTTCGACTTCAACTCTATTGGCCAAAAACGCATCAATCAAATCCGATGCTTTGTGAGTCACAGTGACTGTGTTCTCCTCTCTTGTCTCAGTCTCGCATTGTGCGTTGGGTCTTGTTCTTGATTTGACACCAACTGTTTCAGCTTGGTCAGAGAACATGACCTCTGAGACGTGTGAGCTGCAAATCTCTTTGTATGCTTCGTAGTCTGCAGCTCCAGTGTTTCCTCCTTCAAGGATCTTGGATAAAGGGTGAAGAACTGAGACTGGACCGTCGCTTGACTCCAGCTGCCGCTTGAGTGCTAAGAAGTCCCAGACAAGTTCTGAGTTCTTAAACAGGACAAAAACCGCAGAGTCGTCCACGTGGTAGACAGAGGTGACAGAAGCAGAGCCAAAGGCTTTGCATATGCATTCTTTGATCCCTCTCGCCTTAAGTTTTCGTGGGAAGTTCCAGATGAGGACAATGTTCTCGTATTTGAACTTTGAGACTCGCCAGTTATCTGCATTACTATGGCCTGTTCGAAGGTCGATGATATCACCTCTTGTCCAGCTGAGATAAAGACGGTTGATGTACTTTTCAAGTTTCTCGTTCTGGGCAAAGTCATCTAACTGCGAATGCTGTTTGAAGTCAAAACCGAGATGATTGCATGCCTGCGCAAAGATGCAACCTGTCATGAAAGCATCATAACCGGCTTCGTGTTTTCCTCCTGCATTCCAGTTAGAACACCTGAAATAGAGAAAACAGCCGTTAAAAGCAGTTTAAATCAGAAAACAGTCAAGTGTCATGCCAAAAATAGGGAGGAACAAACCTAACGTTGTCTATTTCAACGTCAATATTGACACGCTGCTGAAGAAACGAGTCAGAGCTTCTTGAAGAAAACTCGATTTGCGGACATAACGAGGAAAACGCGGAAGACAGTGATGTACTGGACTTTTTCATCCGCTGATGCAACATTGGATTCACGTTTAAGAGTATTTTGGTGTCAACAATATAAGGAAAGTGACTGTTAATGGAGGCCACGAATTTCTCAGCTGTTGAAGGAAGAGGACCCACAAATTTGCTGTATACATGTGCAATATCTGTATCAGATGAACAAGATGTTAGAGTTAGGCATCTTTAAGTTACAAAACCTTCACAAACGTATAGAGAAGCAACTTGCTAGTTTACCGAGGAAACAATTGTGACCAACGATCAGCTTTTTCTCTGAAGCAAGCAGATCAATCACTTGACGGAACCCGATTGCAGATTGTATTTTTCTTTCTGCCAATCTCTTGCGTTCGTCCTTTGCCTCCTTCTGTGAAAAGAGACAGTAATGGTATCTAAATCAAAGAAGGCCTTTAAGTAGAAGAATCAGTTACTACACTATAGCTACATCATCTCTCGAGCCTGAACTTTGCTATCATCAAATAATTCACTTCAACACTCTCAGTTAAAATCCAAAGGACATGTAATGTTTAGTAACAAATCTTTCCAGCAACGTAAATGCTACCTTACCATGAGGTTTTCCTTGTCGGAATCTGAATCAGTATACACAACAATGTCTCGTGAAGAAGAACTTTTATCATTTGAATGTATGTACACAAGATCTCCAAAATGCTTTCTTAAAACCTACAAAGCCAAATCCAAAACCAACTGATTAAAAACAAATAGCCTGAAGAAAAGATGTAAAACAGAGAGCATTACCGAGTTAAGAACTCTGAGCTGATGAGAAGTGAAACCCTTCAGACTGAGAGCAGGACGCATATGGTGAAACACAGTTTCCATACTCTGGTTTGAACCATTTGAAATCCTCGGAAACTCAGAGGACGCATTCCCACCATGTAACAGGCCAGACCGCCATTCATTCAGCAATTTCTCCATCCTTGCAGCGAAAAGAACATCTGCCAATCGCACCAACTTTAACTCTTCAGTTTCACCCGATGAATCAATTCCGTCCTCGCCGTGTAGCATTTTCAAACGCTTACTTGCCTCTTCCTCTTCTCGTCTGGACAAATAAGATATTCCTGGGATTATTTAAATATATGTGAATTCCTCACATTCTGGAAACAAACTTGAAATTGCTACACTTTTTCTCTCTTTAGAATCAAAAATGAAAAGGAGAAAGGAAGCACCTTCATGTATGCAGGTGTTGAAATCAAACTGATACTTGGCAAGAAAATCCATTGATGTAGTCTGACAGAGAAATTCATGAGCTGGTGGATCAAATGTGAGTTCTTGACGAGGAAATACAAAGAAATTGTGCCTGCCCCCAAAACGAGACCCGTTTAGTCAAAGCTACACAATTGAAGCTAAAGAGAAAGAGAAAGAGAGACTAACGGGTAGGACACGAATGACTGAGTACGAGAATCCCAACGAAAGGGACAGACACCAAACTGAACGACGGCGAATTTCTCGGCGGAGTCTTTGACTTTGAGGTATCTGACGTCGTAGCGGTCGAACTCTAAGGAGTCTCGCCACGGAGCGCTTGTCACGCCAGTCATCTCAAGGTCAATCGCCACGAAATCTGCAGCCTTTACGAGTGAGCGTAGATCATTCAGCGTCGTCTCGAAGTTCGACCTTGTCACATGCTTCAACGGAAAAGCCGCCGTCGCTGAAGCTGCCGTTGAAGTAGTAACTGTCTCCGCCGCAGAGGAGCTGAAGCTGCAGACAAGAGACCTCAAAGGCCATCGCTTGTGCCGGCGCATTTTTGAACGGAGAGAGAGAGAGAGAATCAAACGACCATTTTTAGGTTTTGCTCTCGGTGGAAGGAAAGAGGGAAAGATGATGATTCCGAGGAAACGGTACCGTTTTGTGAATTTCAGTCTTTCGAAATATACACTTGCACAGCCTGCCGTTTCTAGGTTAATAAATACTGCAAACATTTGTCTTAACATGACTTGAAACAGCGTGATGTATTTTATTTTCCCGATGAACAACAACAGGAACCAAATTCTCGCCACTGCTCTCTCACACAATGGCTATTGCAGAAGAAGTTACTGTCTTTGCTGAGACTAGCTTGGGAACTCGAATCGTCATGGCGGTTCCTCTGGATATCACAGCAGCAGATTTCAAGAGTAAGCTCGATACCACCCTCTAAAGAAATTCCCTTTTGGTCTTCTCTTTCGAATGTTGTTTCCCGTAGCCTACTGTTCTTATTAAGTTTTTGGTCTTCCTCGGTTTCTCAATTTCGAAACTTAGCTTATAGGTGAACTGATAGGATTCTCTAATTGAATCTTTCTGGATGTATAATGTGTTGGTCTGTGAGGAAACTGATTTGCATGCGCATTTTGGGATGAAAATTTTCAAGGTTGTGAATTCCTATGGTGAGCACTAAAAGAAATGTTCTTTTCACATTGCCTTCTGCATCATTGGTGTTTGTTTTCTTTTGAAGTTCTGTCTATTACACACTTAAGGACTGGCAGGGCACAGTGCATTGCTCATTTCCTTTGAATGTGAATCATTGCTTATATGTTACTTCATGACATCTTGAGATGAGATTGGACATGTATTGTTTTTCTTTTTCTTCCTTTTGCCTTAAATTTGAAGGTTAATGATCTTTCGTTTGTGTTACACTTTTTATTTAAGAATTCAGAGCATGTATCAATGCAAAATGCTTTCTTTTTTTTTGCAGGAAAACTCGAGAAGACGCATGCAAGTTGCTTATCGAGCGTAGGGGAGATAGAAGTTCATGGTCTGATGGTAATGAAAATGAGCTAGCAATTTTATTTTCTTTCTACTCCTGTGCTTTTGATTTTGTTAACCTCAAACCATTGCAGCAAACTCATTCTAACTTCTCCTTCTCTCTTAGTATAGGTTAAACGAAAGTCTCGCTTTTACCACCTTGTGGAGTCTGTGCCTATAAGGTACATCTTCCTGGATAACCAAAAGCCTTGGTTTATCCATGCAGAAGCTAGAGTTGTAAGCAGATCACAAGAGTCAAGCGTATCTAACAGTATTGATAAAACCCACATTAGACATTGTCACGGTTCTGATAACTCCATCGAAAGAGTCACTGCATTGATCCAAGGTAAAGACAAGAAGATAAAGAAATCTCGGGCCAAATCTGATTCCAGAAATGTTGCATCTGGACAAGAAACTTGCCTTGACAAGAGGGAATATCTTGGTCCTTCCACATCTGAACCTGAAACCATAAAGTCTTTGCCGTCAATAGCAAGAGTTGCTGAGATGAAAAACTCTGAATGTTTCAAAAGCTTCACACCAAAACCGCCGGAGAGGAAACCTGTAGACTCTGAAAGCGAATCGATAGGCAAGAGAATAACTGTGGCTGCAAACAACATCAGAATGCAAGGAAAGACTCATAATTCATCGTCACTATCATCATCTATTTTCAGAAGTAATTCTTGCAGAAACAGATCTTTAGATGGTAAGATAATCACCTCTCTTGCAAAATTTATGGTCTTTGAGGTACCTGAAAATGAGGATTGAGTCTTTAAGCAAGCTCTCCTATAATGCCTCAATGCACAAGAAGTAGCATTGTGTAGATGTGCAAATGATCATGATTCTTTTTGACAAATACGTAGTGAATGTAAGATATATCATATATATTAGTAAGTTTTGTATCACTCTGTTTCATAAAAACTATAATCATGAGAAAGAAAGAAAAAAGCACTAAGAAGTGAAGAAAAGAATCACAGAATTTGTCTTTAGCTTTTGCTTCTACTCTTTTTCTCAAGGATTCTCTTTTATACTTTCTAATCTAACTCGTTTAAGAATTAATAAAGATGCTTTATATAATAAAACAAGACATAACTTTGGCTATATCTAAGATCAAACAAAAATATTTGTCATATTGATTTTATAATAATTTTAGTTAGTCATGTTAATCATCTATTGTGTATGAACTACTCTAAAATTGATAAAAAAAATATTACAAGATATATGTTAAGATTTAATATGTATTTTAAAAAATATTCAATATATTTTGCCTCGAATATTACCTTAGTCAATTAATTAATAAAATTGCAAAATTGCAAAAGAAATAAAATAAATGTTTTAGTTAAACCGGCACTGGAAAAAAAAACCGGGCATTGGAACAAAATATATCGTCATGTATAAAACACAAAGCGCCTTAGCTTGTTAGAAATCTTCTCCACTTCTCTTTCTCTCTCACACCGTCTTTCTCTCTCCCTATCAAATCCCTTCTCTTCTAATACGCGATCCTCTTTTAAACCCTAGTTTCGGATCGCTCTTACACTTGGCGATTATCTCCAGGATCGTCAATTCTTCTCTCCTTCTCTTTTTCTTCTTCTCGTTCGTCTTCCTCAACGATCGCCATCAATCCAAAGTATTGGACCAGATCACCCCTCGTTGATATTTGTGATTCGATATCCACAAGTGATTACTGATCAATTCTCTATCGTCTCGAGGATTTGATCACTGCTTAATCCTTTAGTGTTTGCTTTAGGATATGCCCTGTCTGACTGTCTCTAAATCATCATGAAGCTTAGAAGGAGAAGAGCTTCGGAAGTGGTTAGTGTTACTAAACCACGTAATTAAACCTTTTAATCAATTGTATAACTATCTGTCTCTTTGCATTACTCTTTTTAATATCTGCTACTTGTTATTCATTTATCATTTGGAATTCAGTTTTTTAATCTCACTCAAAAGATTTATCTTTTTGTTTCGTTTGTCTGTTTCTGATGTCTTGGTGCATGGTTATTGTTGTGATCATTGATTGGTATAATGGGGTTTGAGTTCTTAAGCCAAACCTTGGAGGGTTTTTTTTTAATCTCACTCAAAAAAATTTATCTTTAGTTCCGTTTGCCTGTTTCTGATGTTTTGGTGTATGGTTATTGAGATGATCTTTGATTGGTATAATGGGGTTTTATTTAGTTCTTAAGCCAAACGTTGGAGGCTTTGGTAAATTGTTTTATTTGATGTTGTATATGTATTGGCTGTGTTAACCCTTTTTTATTTATTTGTAACCAGCCTTCGAAAATCAAATCGTTCATCAATAGTGTTACTTCTGTTCCACTCGAGCTAATACATGAACCCCTTGCATGTTTTCGCTGGGAATTCGACAAGGTACGTTTTGAAATCCTTGTTTGTGAACCTGTTTTCCCTTTAATTCTGTCATACTCTTGTTTTGATGGTTGGCGGTTTTGTTTTTTATATAGGGTGACTTCCATCATTGGGTGGACCTCTTCAATTATTTTGACACATTTTTCGAGAAGCACGTCCAAGTAAGGAAGGATTTGCATATTGAGGAAAACTTTGAGGAGTCTGATCCACCTTTCCCTAAGGATGCTGTTCTGCAAGTTCTCCGAGTTATCAGAGTTGTTTTAGAGAATTGCACGAACAAACATTTTTACAGTTCTTATGAGGTAAATAATCTGTGTGCCAGAATCCCCCTAACTATCATTCATATTTGCACTGTTTCTTTTTTATTGGTGCCACAATATAGTGTCGTTACTGATTTTTATCAACTCTTATTCCATGTTGATTTCTGGTTGTTCTGCTAGATATGTTGCTTTATATACTGAGATGTCTACCTGCATGATTCTCACACACTTTTTTTCTTCATAACTGCAGCAGCATCTTTCTCTCCTACTTGCATCTACTGATGCAGATGTCGTTGAAGCGTGTCTGCAGACGTTGGCTGCCTTTTTGAAAAGGCAAATTGGAAAATACTCAATAAGAGATGCTTCCCTGAATTCAAAACTATTTTCCCTTGCACAAGGCTGGGGGGGGAAAGAGGAAGGCCTTGGCTTGACGTCATGTGCCGCAGAAAACAGTTGTGACCAGGTTTCTCTCCAGCTAGGTCGTACTCTTCATTTTGAATTTTATCCTTCTGATGAATCACCAAGTGAGCTTCCTGGCGGTTTACAAGTTATTCATGTACCTGATGTCAGCATATGCGCAGAGTCTGACCTGGAACTTCTGAACAAATTAGTCATTGATCACAATGTTCCTCCCAGTTTAAGATTTGCGTTGCTGACCAGAATGAGATTTGCAAGGGCGTTCTCCTCTTTGGCAACCCGGCAGCAGTTTACATGCATTCGCTTATATGCTTTCGTTGTTTTGGTTCAAGCAAGTGGTGACACTGAGAATGTTGTTTCTTTCTTTAATGGCGAACCGGAATTTGTAAATGAGTTAGTTACGCTGGTAAGCTATGAG
>Ga0041059_1000107_pt1 | contig 47501 bp, 57 predicted proteins | sample AraColnosormetaG_FD_56232 | JGI IMG/M metagenome (GOLD analysis project Ga0041059, IMG submission 56232) | Arabidopsis roots microbial communities from North Carolina, USA - Col MF nosort | ecosystem: Host-associated > Plants > Roots > Unclassified | place: USA: North Carolina | collected...
GCTAAGAATTGTTGAGAAACATTAGAGACGAAGAGAACCTGAGATAAGTAAGAGAAGAAACGGAATCTCTGAATCGGACTGGCCCATGAGAGTCGACCCATTCCCCGTTCTTCTTCAAGCGGCTCCTCCTTCGCTGTTCAGTTTCAATTCCACAGTTCTGTCTTCGATCTCCAGTTTCCGCCATGGTCATTGTCCTTAACCAGAAGTGGATACATAAAAATCGAAAACCGTATTAAACCGATCGGTTCAAGGCTAATGGAATCTAATTTAACGGAACCTATTAATAATCTAATTATTGGGTAATGTTAGAGTACAAGCCTATTAACAAACCCTAACTTTACCCATATAAATTCTTGCACACAAGTTTACTTTTTCTTTTTCTTTGCTTTCTTCTGTATTTGCCGCCGCTTCTCTGCTCTCCAGCTCCGGTCAATCCGTACAGGTACGTTCTGGTTACATTCAAAACGGCACTTCACCATAAATGAAAACATAGGAGAATTTCATAAAAGAAGTTGTGAAATTCATCTCTTTTAATTATAGATGCAGCTCGATTTTGGATCTCTCTTGATGTTCCTGCATCTCTCTAGATTGTATCAATACCCAAATGTTGAAATTTAACGGCATAATTGAAATTGAATCCTCATTTGTAGTTACTCGAGACTCTTATGTCAATTGTTGGTTCTTTCATAGTTTATTAGTCAGAAGTTGATGTATCTGCATTTCTCTGATTTGTATAAAGTAGTATAATGTGAATGTTCTCTGATGGTTTGTCTGAATTTGGGCAGGTAAGTCAAAAAGTTGTGAAAGATGGGTCGTGTTCGTACCAAAACGGTTAAGAAGTCTTCACGTCAGGTGATTGAGAAGTACTACTCACGGATGACACTAGACTTCCACACCAACAAGAAGATCTTGGAAGAAGTTGCAATCATCCCATCGAAAAGGCTACGCAACAAGATTGCTGGATTCTCCACTCACTTGATGAAACGTATCCAAAAGGGTCCAGTCCGTGGAATCTCCCTCAAGCTACAAGAGGAAGAGCGTGAAAGGCGAATGGACTTTGTTCCCGATGAGTCAGCCATTAAAATCGATGATGTTAAGGTGGACAAAGAGACACTAGAGATGCTTGCTTCTTTGGGAATGTCTGATATTGCTGGGATTTCTCAAGTGGAGACACAACAAGCTATGGCACCTGCTGTGTTTGGACGTCCCGCAGGAAGATACCAACGCTAAGTTTATTGGGTTTCAATCAAAGATTTCGGAGACGAGAGTTTGGTTTATTGGTCTAGTATGGATTCAACATCGTTTCCTTTGATTTAAGATTAATGTCGTTTCCTTTGATTTAAGATTAATGTCTGGAATTTATAGCTTTTGCTTTGTTTTAACCTTTTTTTTTGGTCCATTTTGAACTATGATTTGGAGTTGCAATCAATTGAAAACAGCATGTAATTCATCTCTTCAATTGTTTTGTGGTAAGAAAATGATATCAAAAACGTTTTCTAAATTCCAAGGGTGTGTAGTCTTTGTACGTAATATTCATGATGAGTCAGGGGCATAACGGTCCAGTTACTTATTAATTTCCCGAATACGTGGAAAAATAGGTTTTGGCTCGAAATGGCACTGTACCGACCCCTTCTCTTGCATCATCCAACTTCTCCGTCTGTAACTACGTTTCTACGAAATTACCCCTCGAAACCGATCAAATTCTCCAGCCTGCCCTTCCTTCATCGCTGCCGTAAGTCTCGGGTCTCCTCCTCCTCCGCTCGGTGTTGTTCTTCCATGGAATCTCCTCCTGAAGGATACAGAAGAAATGTCGGCGTCTGCCTCATGAATTCTTCCAAAAAGGTGATGATTGATGATGGATAATTGGAAACAGCTTCTTCTATTTTCCGATGATTAGCTCCTTCTCACAATTAAGTGCAGATTTTCACTGCCTCGAGGTTGGATATTCCCAGTGCTTGGCAAATGCCTCAGGTAATCTCTAGATTCCAATTTCTTAAGATTCGAATTGGTTTCTCCATTTTCCTCATACAAAGCTGAAATCAATGGTACTCACTTGTTCGCATCATACTGCTTGACTTGAATAATCTCAAACTCCCAAAACAAAATTTGATTATGACTTCCAAAACAATGGATGATACGAATTCACCAATTTTCATCTTTGGAATTGTGTTTTATCTTTCATGTTACCAGGTTTCTCTACTTTCGACAATTCATCCTCTAATTGGATTCAAAATGCTATGTAATCACTTGAATAAAATCGTGTGTTGTTGTTGATGTTGATATAGGGTGGAATCGACGAAGGTGAAGATCCAAGAGTTGCAGTCATGAGAGAGCTTAAAGAAGAGACTGGAGTTCACTCTGCTGAGATTCTCGCTGAGGTGTCTTTAGCTTCTTCTTCTTCTTCGTCTTCTTAAACATTCAACAATTTAAGAATTCGTCTAAAGAACTCTTTTTTGTTGTTGTTGTTACTGTAGGCACCTCACTGGATAACCTATGACTTCCCTCCTGATGTTAGGGAGAAGCTTAAGGTCCGATGGGGATCCGATTGGAAGGGTCAAGCACAGAAATGGTGAGTCTTTCTGAGATTATCAAGAATCATGTCATTTCATTACGGGCTTGTTCAAATAATGTGTTTCCTCAGGTTTCTTCTGAAATTTACTGGGAAAGATGAAGAAATCAATCTTCTTGGCGATGGTACTGAGAAACCTGAGTTTGGTGAATGGTCCTGGACTTCTCCTGATCAAGTCGTTGAAAATGTACGTACAGTTTTCTTCTCTCTGTTTGACCTTCAGCATTTAGATTCCACGACTACTCTTTCACTCATATTCATTCTATTTCTGTTATACAGGCAGTGGAGTTCAAGAAGCCAGTGTACAAGGAAGTCATGTCAGCTTTCGCTTCTCATCTCCAGTAGCAAAATAAATCGAAAACTAAACTCTCTGTTTTAAGTTTTTCGTAAGAAACTCTGAGAATAAGCTCTTCTTGACATATTTGCTCTTTTTTGAACAATCTTTGAATCAAAATACAATTCTTGTTCCCTCTCTTGATAAAAGTAAAGTGTGAGATCCTGTCATGTTCTTATTTTCTCATCAAAGATTCTCGCTATTTGATCCGCTACAACCTTAGCAACAACCTCAGGAGCAAAATTCTTGACCATGTCATCTCTTCCACGTTTTCCTTTAACCTTAGCCTCATCAGGGTTACTCATTACACGCCTCATTAGAACCCTCAGCTTATCCACAGATGGCTCTGCCCATTGATGCCCTTCAAAAGGACCTTCCTTCACTTCACTCATCTCCTCTACCACCAACGGGTAACCATTCCGCTCTGTAAGATACTCTGTTGGTCCTGACCAGTTTGTTGTGATCACAGGCAAAGACATAGCCATGGCTTCCACTATAGGTCGTCCCCATCCTTCTCCTCTTGTAGGCAACACAAACGCATCAGCCGCTTTGTACAACCGAGGTAAATCAACTTGAGCAATGTGTTTATCAATCACATACACAAAAGGGTAACCATTCCGAGGCTCTTCTATATTCATTTCTTCTACGAAATCAAGAATCTTGTTCCCGAAATCGCTGTCCGAGTGATACGCGTTCGTCAACAAAAACAGAGCAACATTGTCTTCACCAGAAAACTCACTCAAGTAAGCTTTCAACAATACATCCCAACCTTTCCTCTGCTCCCATTTAAACACACTCAAGAACACAAACCCATTCTTCATCCCAGAACCTAAAACCAAATCCCCAACCGCCATCAGATCCAAAGGCTTATACTTTGAAGGATCGAAGAAACCGACATCTACAGGCTGCACAATCTTGACAACCTTAGATGAATCAACCCCACTTTGTACAAACGAAGAGACGTGAAAATCAGTAGGAACCCAAACATGATCCATTTGATTACATCGCTTCACATGCTCTGGATTGACTCTATCAGTCTCAAACATTGTTCTACCAATCACAGATAAGAAATCTTCGTAGCCAGTTGGAGGACAAGGTAGAGTCTCAAACAATGGTGGATACCAAGCACCAGGCTCACTATGACAAACAACTATCGTCTCATTGGGTCTACACTGTTCTCTATACATTTCAATCGCTACCTCCTTCGTCTCCTTAGCTAAACCATTCCAAAACTCCACTGATTCTAGATCACCATGGTGCTCGATGGTGATTCGAAATCTAGGGTTTGTGAGATGGTTACGAAGTGATAAAACGTAAGACCAAGCTTCTGAGCTGTAACCACCACTCGAGAGAAAAGGAGCCATCCATAACACGCAGTGCGGCGTAGAAGAAGCTGGATTTAGGGTTTCGGATTTGGATTTGGGAGTTCCATCATGAAAGCCTAGAAGGAATTGAAGATAGCTATAGAAGCGGTTCACAGTGAAGGTGAATCTCAGACTTTGGACTTTGTAGAGATCGGTATTTGTGAAGCCAAGTAAGAATATCGAAAGTAGAAGGAATAAGATCGATGAAGAGTAGACGATGGTGGAGAATTTCCATGGTCGCTTGCTTCGATCTGGTGGTTGATCCATCGATGAAGACAGGGAAGAAAGAGAAAGGGACAGAGAGAAGGAGAGGGAGATTCAAAGCGACGAGAGGCCCATTAAGATTTTGGATGGCCCATTTAACGTTTTTTTTGGCATATGTTCTGCAAGTAGAAAATTCTCCTCATTTGTGTTTTTGATGATTGAAAATATGATATCTGTGAAATAAGACAATTTATAAATTCAATGAGAAAGCCAAAAGGAGGTTTATCAAAGTTTAAAACGTTATGCACAAATGAATAACGATACTAAGGCTAAATAAAAAAGCTTAGTAGCTCCAATCAACAAGAGAATCGCCGGAACTTAACCCCGGAGAGAAGCTCGTGGCACTGCTGGTAATCCAAATTCGTCCTCAGCCTGTTAATCACATCGTTAAACGGTCTCATTAGCCAACCATCAAAAGGTAATCATACTTGAAGCATTTCAAAATTCCAAGAATTAAAAGTTAACCTGAGCTCTTCCATGTGGAGCTCCATTGTGTCCTGTTGGTGCTGCAGGCAAGTTAAGCTCGCTATCGTAATCAGTTTCTGTATCAGGTTGGAGATAAGAAGGCATTCCATCTGCTTCGGTCTCGTTTCCCATGTCAGCTTCAAGAGCATCAAGCTCTGAAATATATCAAAAGAATGTAAATGATATGAGAGACGCATAGCGTAGCAAGCGATTGATCTTAAACTTCCAATTACAAAACAAGCACTTTACCTCCCATGAGGTCATCCTCGTCAAGGCCATCAGGAATATTGTAGCTCCTACCAAGTGATTCTTGAATTTCAGAACTAACATCCATCAGATCCATCATCTCGTCTTGTAAATTCTGTACCATCAATAGATCGTAGTATCAGGCAAATCAAATACCAGAGAAAAGCTTGAAACAAGATAAAACCAAGATGTTGTTAAGTAACTTAACAACGTACATCAATATCTTGAATCTTGACGGTTTTCATCATTCCTTTCAACTCCTTGTTCGCAGATTTTAGTGCTGTCATCTGCAGCAGATTTAATAGATACACAACCATTCAAACATTGAACACCTCTTAGAAGAGAAGAGAACAAGAAATACATACAGTTTGTTGAGCATCTTTGAGTCCTTCAGCGGCGAATGAAACTTGATCGAGATTGAATGTCTGATTATAGAGCATGTCGCGTTGTCCTTCATACCTAAATTCATAAAAATGTACTTAGGTGTTTTATTATCAAGCAAATCCAATAAACAGAGTAGCTTAGCTTGCTGGATCAATTTAAATAACAATGTCTAGTGACTGACATTTTCTTCTGCTTGAGAACTCGCATAGCACGAGCTTTGACAGCTTCTTGAGCAGGACCAGGTCTGGTCTTTTTGAGCTGTTCTTTGTATTTGCAGAGCTCAACATCAAGCTTCTTTATCTTATCTTCTACCGAATCTCCTCTTTTATTTATCTGACCAAAATAAAACAAATCTTAGTTTTTCTTCTTCTGGATCTTAGTGGTTCCAATAGCTAGCTAGCTCTTAAACCTTCCTTCCTACGGTTTATGGTTCTCTAATTCAAAATTCATCTAAATCTCAGGTCAATCCGAAGTGAAACCTCAAAACCACAACACCAATCACGAATTCTTCCAATTGAAATCGAAAAAAAAAGTAATAATTAGGAACGAGAGGAGAAACCCGATCAGAGGCATCCTGAATGGACGGAGGAGGCTCTGTGTTCTTTTTCGCGCCGAAAACTCTCCTCATCTTCTTCTTCTAACTCCGTGAATAAATCTGGGAATTTTGGATGATACAGAGAGACAAAAGAATTTGGAAGAATAAAGAGAAATCGAGACTTTGGAGAAGAAGGCTTCTCTAATAAAAGGATTGAGAATTTGTTTATTTACTTGATCGAATTGGATTGGATTTAATGGAATTGGTCAACTAAAAGAAGCTTCCTTGAAGATCATCGAATTGGATTTATTCAATTTTGGTTTGGTTCGATTTGATTTGGGTAAACCAAGTTGTAATGAGGCAATTATTAATTTAAACCACTAAAACCAGAACTGAAGAGAGAAAAGAGTTTAACAAACAGCTACAATAAAGTGTGTTTTTTTATAAGGACAAAAAGAAAAAGAAGCGAAAGACAGAGGCACAGAGCTATATTACTCTTACAGACACCAGTACTTTCTGAAAATTACAAAACTTTCCTACAACTTTTATAACCCTGAACAATTTGACCCCCAAAATCCTGACTCATACTAAAATGACAGAGACGATCAAGAGCATAAACGATACACATTCTCATACTTTACCTCTTTCATTAAACGACGATATGCTCGTAATCCCCAAGGTTCCCGGAGTATATAGCGAACAAAAAGACCATAAGGCTGATAAAATGACTCTTGAACAATGTGTTTTTCTTATTTCTTCCTGGTGGATTTCTTTGCTTTGAAGATTCTGCGGCCTGACTTATCGCCACCTCCAGTGCTGCCTAGTGAAAAGCTCCCACCTCCTTGGAACTCTAGACTCTGTGATGCCTGGAAAGGTGATGCGTTCTGTAACGTGCTTGCCATTGGTTGGCCTCCAAACTGGAAGGGGTTTGCCATTGATGGAGGCTGCGTTGCTGCTCCTCCACCGAAGGCAAAGTTTGGTTGAGGCATCGAGACTGCTGCTTGTCCAAACATTGGGGCTACCATAGATGCTCTATTAGCTTGGTCTGTGTCTTCTGCCATACTGTCTTCCATGCTCACTTGTTGGTTATTGTTGATACCATTTCCATTATTAGGTGCACCAAATGCAAACCCAGGAGTTGAGTTACCAAACAGAGACTGTGATGGAGTCCCTGAGTTACCAAATACCGGCTGCTGGGGAGTGGTAGGAGGGGTTGACCCGAAACCAAAGATAGGTGAAGGTGACGGGGTGTTGTTGGTAGATGCACCAAAAATGGGAGTAGTAGTGCTCGAAACAGTAGCAGCAGAAGATCCTCCAAAGGAAAAGGTGGTAGGAGTTGAAGATGTGGTGAACGAGGAACTGAAGACTGGACCAGAGTTTGGAGAAGAGTTGGGAGCTTGCCAGCTTGTCCCAAATAGGGGAGAGCTCATTGTACTACTAGAGCTTGCAGAGGAGTTTGTCGAACTCAATTGAGGAGTTGACACAGAAGTAAATACAGCAGGTTCCGACTTAGAAAATCCAAATGGAGAACTGTTTGATGCAAGAGAAGAGTTCCCAGACAAACCAAATGAAGGAGCTGATGGAGATGAACCAAACTGAAAGGGGATGCTTTGAGTTGATGTTGTGGTTCCGCTCCCAGTATTACCCGTCTGAGCATTTCCAGCACCAAAAAGATTTGAGGCCTGAGATTGAGAGCTAGTAGCAGAAGCTGATGAAACAGCATTGAATCCAAAAACACTGCTTCCAGTACTTGCAGATACACCACCAACCATGCTACTACCAGAGCTTGTAAATGCAAAAGAGGAAGTGCCAAATACACTATTTCCAGTATTAGTAGCTGCAGAACTCGCAGAAATTTTGCTGGTCTCTGTCCCAGGGGTTGAGGACGATGTCACACCAAATATTAAACTTCCAGAGCTCTCAGGTGCTGAAGCTGCAGCAGTAGAAGGGTTTAATGTGCTGCCACCAACAACGGAGGAGCTCCCAAACACAAAACCAGGTCTGCTTTTATTTTCCGCAGATTTAGCACCAAAAACGATGCCAGTGCTCTGGTCTGCTGAAGCCATACCTCCAAACTTGAAAGTGCTTGTATTTCCAAATGTGGCGTTTTTTACTTCAGTCTCCTTTGAGATCTGACCGCTAGATTCAGACACTGCTGGCGCAGAAAACGGAGCTGCAGGTTGCCCAAACTTGAAAGGTGATGTGGAAGAGAGGGGAGATGCTGAAGTTGATTGTGAGTTGCTGTCGTTACTGGTAGGCAACTTTCCAAATATACTAGAGGAATTGTGAGTAGCAGCAAAAGATTGAACAGTGGACGGCATATCACCCACAGAATTATCAGAAGGTATATTTGAAATAGAAGGTGGGAAGGAAGGGCTTGAAGTAAGAGAGCCATTACTCGGAGGTGGAGTGACAGCGTTTGCTCCAGCTGAGAATATACTACCATTGAGGGTTGGTGCAGCTGAGGTAGATGACTCAGCTCCAGAAGCACTGTTGCTGAACGTTTTCTTTGATTCAGTTGGCTTTGCCCAAGCCTCTGATACTCCAAACGCAGTGCTGTAACATCAAGAAAGAGAGTCGGAAGCGAGTAAACCAGAAAAAAAAAATCATAACCAATATGGATGAGGCTCACTTAGGCACAAGTAGTGATATAAAAGCCTATCAAGCTGAGAGGAAAAATATCATGCCACCAACCTGCTAGTCTTTTCTAACTTGATGTCTGCAGATGCACCACTGTTTTGATTTAATAAGCCCGTGGCAGGCGGTGAAAAGGAGATATTGGGAAATACAGCAGCAGGTTTTTTAGGCTCTTCCAGAGGGATACGTTTCTCTTCTGAGGTTGGCTTGCCAGAAGAAATACTCGATTTCTCAGTCCCTTGGATGAACTTTGAAGTTGGCTCAGAGGCCATATTACTTTGCTGAACAGCTTCAATGGGGAAAGCAACAAACTTGTTTCTTTCAGTTTCCAGAGACCCATTAGAAGTACCCTGAGAGGCGTCACCATTAGAAATATATGATGTAGATGGCATGGCTTCAGATGGAGTAAGTGGTTTCTCCCCTATAGGCATGCTGATATGACTTTTCTCTACTTCGAAGGCATTCTGTTTTTCTGCTACTTCACATGGAGTAGATGCTGCACCAAGATCATCATCCAACTCCAAGAAATCCTGCATTATCACAGTTGTATGTATAGATGGTCAAGGTATGCCATAAAATATTAACAAAAAAACAAAAGGAAAACAATAATATGAAGAACAGCAGAATTGTTTCTACAAAAGGGAGAAATACATATTTGCCGCTACTGGTGTTAGAGTTGGCATTTCTAGAATTGCCCGCTTTGACACTCTTATTTGCAGCTCATTAATATTCTGGAAATATATCTATGAGAACTAGAAAATTACCTCATGCGCACTCATTCGAAATGATCTCTTCTTTGGAGGATGCTCTTCCAAAGAATTCGTGAGAGGCATATAAACACCTTTACCACGCATATCCTGATCTTTACTGGAACCTGTTTTGCTTGTTCCATCAACAGCATCACCAGTCTTCTCACTCTGAGCTAAAACCTCTCTGGAGACACTTTCTCTAGATATTTCCTGCTTTTGATAACTAGAATCTGGCGAATTTGCCTTCTTCTCGGGAAGATTACCCAAAAACTTTGGCGCCTCTACATTCTGGAGGCTTTTGAGAGCGGGACCCCGTAGCATGGATGGTGATAACTTACTTGGTGATTTCTCCCTTGTTGAAACCAGTTTATCAAGTTGCTGCAATATTTTTGACGCCATCTCACTGGACTTGGTAGGAACAAGGTTAAAACTTGAACCAGGAATATCCTCTGCACTATCTTTAGATGTATGCGTAGTTTTTTCTCCACCATTGGCACGGACAGAAAGTGGGCTCTCAGAAACAGGCAGAGCCAAGCTTCGAGATGAAAGGTTAGATTTTTGCCGGATCCTCCTTACAGGGCCCACAGATCCTATATCATTATCTAAGACTGAGCTCCTGCGTTTAAGACCCTAAAAATTAAGTAAAAGTCATGTCAATACTTTGTTTCACAGACGAATCTGAAACCAATTTGGTGCATAGTTCAAAATGTCTCACCGATTGAAACCCTTGTCTAGAACCAGAAGGTAAGCTTTCTTCCCATTTGCTTGGAGATGCTTGAAAAAGAGACCCAATCTGTAAAAAAAGAACACAATGAACAGTTGGGAGCAAGTTGGAAACTTTACAATAATATAGTTACGGCTCAAAATTGAAACCTTCACACTGGACTGAGGCCTAGAGTATGGTGTTCTGGCCATGCTATAAACAGCAGATCTTCCCCGAGATCTAGGGGTAACAAAACCATTTTCCAAAGGTCTTTGTCCAGAAGGCTTTGTTACCAGCGACATTGTAGGTGACTTTTGCGGAAAAGGGGTTCTGTTCAGGAAAACAGAATCTTCCCTACCCGCTTGACCACGTAACCCTAACATAGAAGGAGTAACTTCTGAAGGTCTGCTACCCATGTAGGCTTTTGCAAGCTGTGCTGGCGACGCAATGCACTCATCGAGAGTCTGGTAAGGATGTCATCAACAACAAAAAGATTAAACAATGGCATCTAGCATGAAGCTCAGCATAAAACAGACTAGTACAACTAATATGTAACAACTTTCTTACTCTCAAACTTCCAGGAGGTGTTGAAACAAGGGTGTTCATACTTCCATTATCTGGATGCGTCCTATCCCTCTCATGTGATGGTGGATGTCTCACAACCATACCCACTTCATTTCTCTGCTCCTCATTCATAGTGGATGAATCAGCAGCTTTTGAACGCAACAAGGTAGTTAATCGATCAACTTCAGACCTGTAAAATCATTGAAAGTGATCAACTGATTTTCAAAACACAATGTTTCTTTCTAGTTCAAAATGTGAAAATGCCTATAAATGTTGACATGAGCACACCAAAATGAAACAAAAAAGAAGGAAAAATCATAGGTCTTTATTATCAACTCTTCTATTTTATGAATGCTGGATGCATCAAAAGATTAAGACACTTTTCAATCCTCGAAGGAAAATTGTTACTCTACTAGGTTATATGACCTGTAAGATAGTATATACCTTGTAAAAGTTTTTCCCTGTAAGATTTTCTCAAGATCTGTAAATCCATCCTTAGGTGGATCGACAGAGGCATTGGTATCTTCCATCCGAATCAAACCATTCTTCATGGACAACTTCACACAGAACAAAACATAGGTTTACACTACAGAAGATAAAAGAACAATGAAACCGAAAGGAAGAAGATATTTCATCAAAAGATGCGGCTCATTTACTTACATTAGAGACGTCCTCCTTGTGTCCAACCTTCGTCTCCTGATTCACACCTGATCCATGATAAGAGAAAGAGTACACATTAACAACGTCAACTTAGCAAAGTGGAAACGAATTCCATACATGACTGCTACCAATACATAAACAATCTCTAATACCACAAATTCAATAATAGACAACCTGGCTAGGTACTTGAAGAACATTCCAACAACGTTTATGTACTTATTAGTTCTGAACTACTATAAACTAAAATGAATAAAAAAAAAGCAAAGGGCAAATCCAAACGGTAAAAAAACTACAGTTCCTAAAAAACAATTTCTCTAAGAAACTCAGAAACTACAAAAAGAATAACTTTTGGATCGAAAAAATCAACAATCTTCTTACCTCTTTCTGGAAGCTGCTTCTGCTGTTCCGGCGATTGTAAAGGCGTCTCACCAGAGCCGAGGCGTTTCCGGGATAAGGACCCGAAGAGCCTCTGAGCACTATAAGTAATAAGTCTCTGCGCCGGATCCACCAATTTTGACAACCAGCCGCCGCCTCTGACATCTCCGCCACCAAGTCCAGCGTTCCTCACAGAAGTCGTTGGTCGATCATAAGGAGTTTTCTGAGACCTACGAGCCGTCGGCTTCCGGAACTTTCCTCCGGTTCCCAATCCGCCGCCGTATGGATTGCTGCTCTCTCCCCGTGCCGCGCTCGCCATTAGCCAACACGAAAACTGAGAACGAATCTAGGGTTTCAACGAACCTTTCTGCGTAAGGTAAAATCGAAAACTTATTGAGAAAAGAGGGAATTGAAAAATTTTAGGTGAAATTAGGGTTTTTTTCTAATTTGTGGCACCAAAATCGAGACAAAGAGCAAACAAAAAAAAATGACTAGGGTACCAAAAATAATTTTAAAAAACAAAAAGGAAAAACGAGAGGAGCGTAAAGCAACGCACCTTAAAAAGGGTATATTCGTCTTTCCGGTAAAGACACACTAGCGATACCGACTGTCACGTAAAATACGAACCCAAGATCATTTTCAGCCGTAAGATTAATTGATCCGATGGTTAAGATTTAGCGCTTGACAATACTCCAGTCACACTAATAAATATCTCCAAGTAAAACGGTGATACTTAGTGGGCTGGGCTTTAGAGGACAACATGGGCCCTACAACCACTAACAAACAAATCTCCAGTTTAGAAATGTGTAAAAATTCGAAGGAAAATAAAATAAAAACAAAATTACTTGACCTCGAATGGATTCGATTCTCTCTCTGTACCTGACTGTACTTTTAAAATTTTAAAAAGATAACTTATGACCAAAAGTTACAGACAAAAGCTATGTGTATATGCATAAAAGTACATAGTACAGAAACAGATTTACCTAAACCAGTCTAACGAACAAAAATCTCATCAAAATGTTGAGATAAACACAATCATGATCATCATCATTCATAACAAAATAAATAGACGAAGTACTTCTTGATTTGGGTTTGTAACTAATGTTTCAGAGAAATGCTAATGCTGTTCTCTAAACCCATCTTCACAGGTCCTCCCATTATGCTCCCTTTCTGCATCATTGCCACAAACTCGTTGTAGTCTATTCGTCCATCCTGCAACAACAATGTTTCGAGTTTTAAAAATGTGATAGCTCGTTAAATCAATCAACTGGAATTGAAAATTTCTACAATGCATGAATACTCAAGATATCTTATCAATGTGATTCCATTGTTAGGAGTGATATAATGCGTTTATTAGTGGCTCTTCATTGTTGAGAATATGATGCAGTTTCAGAATGATATGAGAAGGTGTAAAAAGGAGCTTTTTTACCTTGTCTTGATCAACATCGCGCATCATTTCTTCTATGCGGGCATCTTCAACACCAAACTCTTCGCAAGCTTGTTGAAGCTCGTCCGGGGTGATAAAGCCACTCTCGTCCTTGTCAAAGTAAGAGAAGGCGGCGAACAAATGGTCCTCTCTCTCTATTTTGTTTAGATGCAATGTGGCGGCTATGAACTCTTTGTAGTCTATCGTTCCGCTATTGTCCACATCAGCCTGAATTAGACAAACCAAAACATAAAAGATTATTGCAAAACATGGAACTATAAACTCGATTTGAATGATTGAAGTTTGGAATTCATAGTAAAGGAAAAGAGCAAAAGACATACAGCTTGCATTAGATCAAGAATCTCTGACTCTTTGAGATTGGCACCAACTCGTTTTAGTCCTGCTTTCAGTTCTTCAAAAGTGATCTGACCACTATTGTCTGCGTCTATCATCTTGAACATTTGTTTTAAACCGGCTATTTCTTCTTCAGATAAGCTCTCAGCTATGACCTACAACAAGTTGAGAAAAAGAGGACAAACTTATTTCTATCTTCTGAGTTTCTTTCGTTTGGATCTTGTTTAGAGTTAAAAAGATAACTTACTCTAAGAGCCATTTTCTTGAACTTGTTCATTGCAGAAAATTGCTTCATACGGCTCAGAACAGCAGAGTCCAGAGGTTTATCTGGAGCCACACCGTCAATCTGTACCCATGGATGACCTGTTCATAAACAAAACGCCTTGAGAAGAAACACAACGGTGAAAATCAACTAGCATATTGTTAAAAGATATACCAGGTTATGTTCTGTGCTCAATAGAACTAAGATGAATGATTTAGACTTAAATAACTTACATAATACTTGATGTGCGGTTAGTCTTCGCTTGGGGTCTCGAACAAGCATTTTCCTTACCAAGTCTTTCGCGCTTTCAGAGATGCTTGGCCATGGATCAGATGAAAAGTCAAGATCTCCATGAAGGACCTGCTCGAAAATACCTTGTTCGGTTTCTGTATATTTCATGGAAAACAAATTTACTTCAGAGCCTAATAAGAACAATCATATTCATTTATCTACATTGTAACCTCTCTTACCGGCCCAGAAAGGAGGAACTCCGCTTAACAAAATGTAAACAATCACACCAGCACTCCACACATCTGATTCAGGACCATAACGCTTTCTAAGAACTTCTGGAGCTACATAATACGGACTACCAACAACATCTGTAAAAACCTCATCTGCCAAAAGTGGAAGAATAGTAAGTATTCCAAAATCAAACATAGATAGTGTAAATTGAATGATCAAAGACAAGTTACCATAAATACAAACCTGGCTTAAAGAACATTGAGAGTCCAAAGTCGATCGTTTTCAACAGGGAATCTTCCTCTCTACTAACAAATAGAAAATTCTCTGGCTTGAGGTCCCGATGCATAACACCAAGAGAGTGACAAGCCTCTAAAACCCCAACAATGGTTCTCGCAAGCTCAGCAGCTTTCCTCTCAGTGTAATGTCCACGTTGAATAATTCTATCAAAAAGCTCGCCACCCGAACACAACTCCATCACAAGATGTACCGCAACAACATCCTCATAAGCACCTTTAATAGATATAACATTCGGATGACCAGCCAAGTGATGCATTATCTGAATCTCTCTTCTCACATCTTCAACATCCTCATCAGTCAAAAGCTTCCTCTTGGAAATCGACTTGCACGCATATTCGTTCCCAGTACCTTTCTCAAGGCATAAAAACGTCGTCCCAAATTGCCCTTGTCCAAGTTTCCTCCCTAATGAATAGAACTCCTTAAAGTTTTCAGTTTTCCTCTGCAACACTGACTCAGTTCTAAGCCCTGCACTGGACACTCTCCTCATATGTTTAGGCTTCTGAGGTTCAGCTTTCGTCTCTGGCTTGGTTTCAGACGTTGTTTCTGGTTTTGTTGTCTCTGGCTTGGATTCAGACTTTGTTTCTGGTTTTGCTGACTCCGGCTGCACAACAACTTCCCGCTTACTTTCTTCAGGAGGAACTTCCTGCTTACTTTCTTCAGGAACAACTTTCTGCTTGGTTTCTTCTGCAAGAACTTTCTCCTTCTTTTCTTCAGGTTGGATCTCTAGATCGGGTTTCAGTTTAGTTTCGGGATTGGTCTTTGAGCTTGGCATTGTGATAGGCTCAGGGGGTTTATTCTGGACTTGATCAGTAGCTGGTTCTGAAGCTGCTTCTTTAGAAACTTGTCCATTACCATGGGAAGAAGAAGAAGCTTGCTCAGCTCCGATCCGTGGCCTCCACATTGCAGCCGTAACAGTTTGCAAGAAACCATTTCCAGAAATGTTTGGTCCAACGCAAGCATTACCCATCAAAATATCTCTCTACTTATAATCAACAGCATCAAGCTTTCCACATCAAGATCTGATCAAAAGAACACAAATTGACCTGATCTGATCTCATTCCTAATGATCATAGACACTAAAAGTGAAAGTCAAATCTCTTTATAATCTAAGACTTGGTTCTCTTGTGCAACGACAATATATAGGATTTGATCACTCCGGATCAGGCAATGATTTTAAAAACTCCGAACACCGATGGAACAAGCAAAAACCCTACTCGGGTCGATGCAACGGATGAATCTTGCACAACAACAATCAATCTGCCACAAGAAAAAAATCAAAATTTTCAAAATGGGAAAATCGAAAGTTTAAACGAACCCAACACAAAGAACGATGCAATGAACCGAATCCAGACAACAGAAATTGTCTGAAAACAAAGAGATCGATCTGGGATTGAAAAGAAAAGGAACAATATTGGTTTGGTATTTGTCGGAAAATAAGGGAGGGAAATCGAGAGAATGCTTAAAAGCACTACATTTGCATAAAAAGCTAAAGGGAGGTGTAATCTTGTTCGATAAGTCAATTACGAAGAAGATGAAGATGATGAAGGAAATTGATTGAACGAGTTTGAAAAACGCGTTTGGGTTTAATAATCATCAGCGAATTTTGCGTTCTTCTTGTCATAAATTATGAATTTGTTTTCTATTACCAACTCGTTCCAGCAGCAGCAGGCGATAGAATAATCAAATTAAATTTTATTTTGTCAAATTTCTCAAGTAATGTAAGTAACCACTAGGTTTGATTGGATTTGATCCACTTAAAGTCTCAAACTTTATAAGAGCATTTATAATAACAAAATTTATTAACTGAATTTTAAACTTGTTAGTTACAAAAAGGTGTGGAATACTGTTCACATCCCAATAAAGTAGTTTGTCATGCAAATTGCAAACCAAAACTACGGGTCAAAGATTGTAGTGATAGATTTCAGTTTCCAATCATCAGCTTTAGCTTCCATTGTATTTGTCCCATATAATAACCATGGTCTCTCAAAGAAGGAAGACAGGTTATATGTATGATCCGCGATAACTAACCGGATATCGCTTTGTAGCCTTCCTTTTCCAGTAGTTTGGCCAAGGAGTTGTCTCCGGTTTTAATGATTCTCCCATTCTCCTGAAACCCAAGGAAACATACATGAGCTTACCAAAATATATATGATCATTGTGTAGCCAGTAAAGAAGGCTGGTTTGGCAACAATGCTCACCATGATATGTATGAGAGTTGGTTTGATGTAGTCAAGTAGGCGTTGGTAGTGCGTTATCATCAGAACAGAGTTTTTTGGTGTCAAAAGCCCGTTCACCGCCTTTGCCACATCTTGAAGAGCATCAACATCCAACCCTGAATCAATCTCGTCCAGTATAGCCAACTCAGCTCCAAGGACCTGCAAGGACAGGAAAACGTTGCATTAGCGTACTTCCATGACCTCTTTCCATATATTGCTTACAAAGAATAGGAGACTAATAGTGTTCTCATGTTATCGATAAACCAGAAATGACCACTCCTTGGGAGGCAGATATTTCAAGATCAGGAAAATATAAAGAGATATGAAGACATATAACATGCCATGTCTTTTTAGCTAAAACTGCAGTCAAATACTTGTAATAGAATACTAACTGCCATGCAATAACCGCGTCTACTTATGGTAAAACCTGTAACTGCTTAAGCTAATCTACCCAGATATCCTGAAATTCCTAACTATTAGCCTTGTGGTTTTGCACACTGTAGCATGGAACAAGCTTAGTAATCCACTACCTTCTCTAATCACATTTGTTTCTTATCATATGCAGTCCTTATGGATACTGAGAAACAAGGGAAGCAGAACCATTACCGCTAACTGTAGAATCTCATTGCGTTTCCTTTCACCACCACTAAATCCTTCATTGACATTTCTGTTGAGAAAATCGGTCTTCATATTCACAACTTCGAGTTTTGATACCAAGTGGCTGTAGAACTGCATGAGCCATGTGATATCAGTAAGACATAATACATAGACAGTTCTACAATTGGGACCATTTAGCAAACAACAACAAGTAAGAAACAGTGCAAACCAAATCCAAGTCATTTAATTCGATAAGGCACCTGGATTGGATCAAGCTCTGGCTGACCAAGCTTTCTTTTCCGAGCATTGAATGCCATATTCAAGAAATCCATATTGCTAACACCAGGGATCTCAACTGGGGACTGGAAACTCATAAAGAGACCGGCAAGAGATCTATCCTCTGGTTCCATATCAAGTAGATTCTGCCCTTTAAACACAATACTCCCTCCCGTCACTTCATAATCGGGATGACCAACAAGAACCTACAAATAATAAGACTCTCACTAAGATAACAAACAGAAAGAGAACAATACTCTGCAGCATCAATGTTAATCCTGAGATACAAGATATACAAATAAAATGTTCACCTTCGAAAACGTGCTCTTTCCTGAACCGTTCTTCCCCATCACTGCGTGAACCTATTAGCAACCACAAAAGAAGCCATGGATTACAATCGGCAGCAATGCAAAACAAATCCACACAAATAGAATTCACAAGTTATGATATCAAACTCAAAACTTTATCATATAATGAGACAGCACTACCAGGCAAAGCTTTCTGCAAATTAAATTTCAAGTCTTAACCATAAAATTGCATTGATTAATACGCACCTCTCCTTCGTAGACAACCAAATTGACGCCTTTCAGTATCTCTTGTCTCGATTCAGCAATCACTGCTCTCAAATCCCTAACTTCAAGCAACGGGATCCTCCCCACGTCATCACGATCTTCCACCAACGAATCCGAATCGACGGCTGAGGATACGGAAGACGCCGAAACAATAACTGAACGGCGAGTAGTTCGCAGGATTGGAGCGGCGGCGGAATTAGCTCGGAGATTGCATAATAGAACACGAGAGGGTGAAGTCCCGAGGCGAACTCGCTGAGTAGGAAGAGGAGGAGGAGAAGAAACAGTTGGAACGAATTGAGCTATGGAGTATGCGTGACGGAGCTGTAGGTTAACGCCGGCCATGGAGACAGAAATTGCGGCGGAAGAAGACGGTGGAGGTTTTATCCGGTGAAGTGATGTGGTTAGTTAGGTCCAGGGATTCTTTTAATTTCACATGTTGAATGCCACGTAATATATATATCGGCTACTAGCTTAATTAAAATGGAAACAAAAAAAAAATGGAAATAACAAATAAAACGACATCACTTTGTGTTGATACGCATATTCTTCAAAACCTTAAAAGCTTCTTTCCTTGAAGTACAAGAAACTATTTACACATATGAGACCTTGGGATGAAGAAACAGACAAAGTCCATACCCTAAAGCAATCCTAAACCCATACCGTAATCTCAAAATCTCTTCTTACCTCTCTTTCTATCTTATATACATCATTCAAACATTTTTTATGTTTTCATATACAGTTTGATTCATTTATTTCGTAAAGGCTTTGAACTTTTTGTCCTGATATAGTGTGATCTATATATAAACATATATGGCGGCGATTTTCAAGAGACCAAGGCCGGGAGGTGGCCGTCATCCGCCACCGCTGGCTCCGACAGTGAGTAGTTTCAAGCCGAGAGCTCAATGGACTAACTCCGGATCTTCCATTTTCCTCTACGTTAATCTTCCTGGTCTTTTTTCTTCTCTCTTTCTTTCTTTTTGTTTCTTGAGATCAAACTTTAATTGATAACAAACTTTATGAATTTCTCGTTTATTGTGTGGAACCGGCAGGGTTTTATAGGGATCAAATAGAAATAAAAAAGGATGAGAGGACAAGGACTGTCCAGATTCAAGGCCAGCGACCGCTCTCTGCTCAGACTAAGGCTCGTTTCAGTGAAGCTTACCGTGTCCCTGATACCTGTGACATGACCAAATTGAGCACCTCCTTCTCACATGGACTCTTGACCATCGAGTTTCCAGCAATCGTGGAAGCTAACAAACAGGAGAAAGCAGTCCAAGATCAGGAGAAGATTGGACAGAGGTCTAATCAGGAGAAAAGTGGAGGGCCTGGTCCTAATGGGAGTACCTTGGGACGAAAGAAAGCTTTGGAGGAGGAGAAACAAGTGGGAACAAGTCAAGAGAAAACCACTCCAACGTTGAATGAAGAAGCACCCAAAACGTATAAATCAGTGGTTGAGGGTAAAAGAGCAGTGCCAACGGGCAGTCAAGAGAAGTCTGAAGCGAAAGTTAAAGCGCGAGAGGCAATCCCTAGCTTAGGGGGAAGAGAACGTGCGAAAGAAGAGAAGGTGGTTGAGAGAAAGGAGGCTGCTCACATAGTTCAGCAAAAGATAGGAGATAAATTGAAGGAGGAAGAGGCTAAAAGTACACCAACCCTTGGTGGTAGCTTAAAACCTAAGGTACAGGCAAAAGAAGAGAAAGTAATTGAGAGAAAGAAAGATGATGATATAAGTCAGCTTAAGACTGGACAGAAGGTGAAGGAAAAAGAGATTAGCAGAACGCCGACCATAGATGCTAGAGTGGAATCCAAGGAACATGCCAAAGTTGTTGAGAAAAAGGAAGATGGTGAAATAGGTCAGAAGCTGGAGGGAGGAAGGATTAACTTGGGACCAAAGAAAGAAGATAAATTTACAAAACCAGTTGTTGGTGATGAGGCAAGAAGAATAGAGAAGAATGTTGCTCAGAGAAACCAAGCAGAGCCTAAGCTAAAAACGAAAGAGGGAGATGAAAGAATCAAACTGGATGTTGATGATGGCGTGAGAAACAAGCAGGATGAGAATAATGAGATGGTTGGAGACATGGTTAGTGAAGGAGAGATTCAAGACAGAGTGGAGCAGAAGAAGATAGACGAAGCTGGTTTAGCCAAAGATAGAGGCGATCTAAAGGATAATGCTGAAGTCGTGGAACCAGAAACCGGTCCATTACTAGTCAAAGAAGGACAGAAGAAGAGCGACATGGATCCTCCTCTTGCAGTAGGAGGAAGAGGAATGGGTGAAGAAGAGAGTCGGACATATGACATACCTTTGGTGAATGTTGGTGTAGCTGCTCTTGTGATTATGGGGTTTGGTGCTTACGTCTTTGTACCACTAGTAAAATATTTCTCCTGATTTGTGGTTAACAACAAAACAAAAGTGAGAAGAGCACTACTGTTTTGGTTATAACCAGAATAATTGGTTTCAACTTTCTTAACATATGTATATAGTTAAACCCAACAAAATGTGAAGCAGATTAATGTTAATAACTAACTTCGATCATGGTTTTCTCTTCTCGTAGTAACATCACAAAAAAACAAAATGAAGAGAGTTAGCACATAGACTCTATGTACTGAACTTGACAATTGTCTCAAAAACTGGTGGAATTGGGATTGTAAAATTTACAGGCTAACGGCTTCTACGGCTTCATTACTTAGAGTTCCTTCTGTTTCTTCTTCATCTGCTGCAGAGATCAGAGATGCAGATTGGATTTTGCCGGCATGATCTAGCCGCATAAGAATCACTCCCCTGAGAAATTAACAATCAAATGAGAAACCATATAAAATATACATTTGAAAAGACTGTCACATGAAGGGAGTACCGTGCTCTGCGAGATTGGATTGAGATATCCCTGACTTTGATCCGGTTCACAGTTCCGCTTTGGCTCACCAGAACTACTTGCTCATCACTCTCCCCATCCTCTGCAAGAAAACCCAATGGTGAGATTATATATAAACAGCAATCAAAGAACATTTAAATCCGTATTTGTGGCAGTGTATACTTACCAGCCAAGGAGTAACCAACAACGAAAACAGCAGCCAAACGATCATCCTCAGCAAACTGACAAATTGAGATTTAGATGTAAGGGAAAAATCAACACAAACACAACCAAAAATGGTGAAAATCCAGATCCTACCTTGTATCCAGATAAACCAACTCTGTTCAGACGCGAACGCCGGAAGCTACTCAGAGGAACACGCTTTCCATAGCCATTCTCACACACGAATAATAGCCATGGACCCGTGGATTGTTTCCTGCTTTTGTGATTGTGTTAACAAAAGAAGACAGTAAGACATAAGTAAGTTTCTAGAGCAAACATCAGCAGATATAAGTTAAGAAAAACATACACAAGTGAAGCATCTTCCGACTTCTCTTCCATATCTTTCCGCAGAGATGCAGGTATGATGTCCATGCTCGCTATCTTATCCTCATTCTTGAGTCTCATGGCAGTCACTCCCTTTGTATTTCTGCTCAGTGTGCGAACCTAAACAAACAAAAGCCATCAGAGTTTGCTCAAGTATTAAAAGGTTTACATGAAAGATGAATCATTTAGAAAAAATGAGAGCCACAACTTACACCATCACATGTACTCAAGGCGACCATTCCATTTTGGGATGCCATGGCTACAAGATCGTCGCTTGAGCAACAACGAACCCATTTCAGTTCATCACCAGAATTCTGAAGACAAATAATTTTGTTAGAGTAACCTTGTTAAGAAGACTTCCTATATGACTAAGAAGAAAAAGGGGACAAACCAACTGAATTGCTATGATTCCAGTTGAGCGTATTCCTGAAAATAATTTCAAAGATACTTTCTTGATGCAGCCATTCACTGTAAGCATCAGGAGGTAGCGATCTTCAGCAAACTCGCTAACAGGAACAATGGAGGTTACTCTTTCACCTTCCGACATGGATAATATCTGCTTCCACAAGTCACATGAACACAGCAAAACATTAGCCTTTCATAAAATTGAATAATTTTTGACATAGCAGAAGGAAAACATAGATACACAGATATGTAATTACCTGAACCAAAGGTGTACCAGCTGCATTGCGAGAGCATTCTGGAATTTTATATGCACGGGTTGAGTAAACTATACCCCGGTCACTGAATGTACAACAAGTATAAGCAATGAATTACAACAAGGCAGAAAATTAATATCCATGTGCGTAGCAAACACAAAGGAAATTTTGAGGTATACATACCTGAAAAAGAGGACATGGTCATGTGCATGACAAACAAGAAAGTCAGACATTGCATCATCAACTCTTAGTTTCCCAACAGATTTGCCAATTGTTCCACGATGCTGAAGATTGAATGTATCGGCCTTCATTCTCTTCACATAGCCCTTTTCGCTGACTGCCTATAGTCATCCATATCAAAAGTTACAAAACAAACAACAAAAATTTCAACGTTGAGAAACTTTCTAGGTTTAAGTATGCAACATACCATCAGCATCTCTTCATTTGGAATAACATCTATATCTTCTAGATCACCACTGTCAGAATCCTCCAACATTGAACGCCTGGGACTTGAGAATCTGTCCTTCAGCTCTATTGCTTCTTGTTCGATTAACTAAAGAAAAATACAAGAAAAACAACGAAGAGAATAAAGTAGTAAGTAATATACAATGAAGTAAACGAAGCAAATAGTTCAATTTTGGTCTACAAGAAAATCATCATGTATCAGTTATCTTCCTAACATTGGCCCAGAACAGCAACATATAGTAAGCAGCTTTACAGATATAAAAATAAGTACCAAACAAGAAATGGAAGAAGCATTTGAATCCTTATACCACATCATAATGCATGGACTAGATTTTGAACCTCAGTGGACTCAAACAGTCAAGCTTACAAATTTGGAGTACATATATTGATGCATCTATCATTCTACTAGCATCTAGGTGTTCTAAATTTCTAATATCAATAGCCAAAAGAACAGATAACTAAAAAGTGAGTGTGTCACCTTTAGGATGTTTGTTCGGGTTGATAATAGCTGCTCCAACTTTGTAATTTGCTCTGTTAGTGAACTACTTTCATCAGTAAACTTTTTCCGCTGCATTTATGAAGGGAGAATCTAGTTAGAACATTGTCAAGCCTACAAGTTTCATAAATTGAACTTAGCGAGAATAAGAAAGCACCTCAAGAGCAGTTAGCCTTCGAAGAGTTATCTCCAGTATAGCCTCAGCTTGTTTCTCAGAAAGACCATATTCTACATAAGTAAATGTTTGACAAGTGTTAATTTTAATATATGGTATCGTCCCTTACAATAGAGACTTACAAAGCATAAATCCCTAAGAAATCTTTGCAATTAAGATCAAATCTTACAACGAATGAGACTCCAGCAGTTCCAGATAAAAAGACAAGAAATATATAATGTTCAAATGTAATATGGAAGAGTTCACCACAAGATGTATTCTTTTAATAGTGTACATCCTAGACTACATCTATCAGTCCACCTAAGAAAAATTGGCTCTAGTCTACTTTTTGACTCCTAATTCTCGCTCACTTTTCCGAATTCTGTTTATACATCAACCTATAATGTGCAGTTCAAGATTGTTACATTGATTATATTGTCAAAGTAAAATATAGCTCACCACTTTGTAAAGCAGCAGTAGCAGAGGAATGACTTGAGGCCTTCGTGATGAGTTCGATTACTTCGTCCACATTGTCAAGCCCAACCACAATACCCTAAGCATATATACAGTGAAGATATTAGAAAAAATGCTTTACATCATTACATCATGGTCTTCACGAGCAGATTTAAGAAAGTTAAATATTTCTAGTCGCACCTCAATAATATGCTTTCGTTGTTGTGCATGTGAAAGCTTGAATCTTGCACGCCTTTCGACGACAGAACACCTGAAATCTATAAATGCCTACACACAAGCAAGAAACAGAAAGTAATCAACAAATTTACTTTAAAATGTGATTACAGTAGCACAGAAGTAAATATCCTATCTCTGATCTTCACTTTTCTATTACTCCTTGTGGGCTACGTAGATAAATGATTTACATAGACAAGTGGTCACCTGAAGTAGTTCTTTTAATCCCATTAGCTTGGGTTCTCCATCGCAGATACTGTAAAACACAGAATACCATAATCCAGTTACGATAAAGAAAAACGCATATGTGAATACATGATCCTTAATATATTTACAAGCATAACATACTCATTAGAGAATTTTCAACTAGTCATCCTGGAAAATGCCCAAGTTCTTTTATATGCCCACTCTTCAAAAAAGTACAGGAAATAAGAAGTTATCGGTTGATGCAACTCACCCCACCATGTTGCAGCTGAAGCTTGATTGAAGGGCAGTATGCCGGTAAAGATTATTAAGCACAAGTGCAGGATCCCCTCCTCTTTTGAGCTATAGAGAAGTATTGGAAATTATCTTAATTACCTTCCAATATGAAATTTTAAAGCAGACTAATACATCTAAGTGCAGAGGAAACAGTGTAATACCTCAATAACCACACGCATCCCATTACGATCACTCTCGTCACGTATGTCACTTATGCCCTCTAGCGTCTGAAAACAAACACCAACATCAATGAATAAAGAAGAAACTTTGCAAGCATATAAGGACATACTAGAAATGTAACACACCTCTGAGTAAAATAAGTACATATTGCTAAGTGAAGCAAAATAAACATTAGATGTCGCAAGTTTAGTTGTACCTTATTTTCAACAAGTTCGGCAATCTTCTGGACAAGTGTAGCTTTGTTTGTCTGGTAAGGAATCTGCAATAAAGTCACACTAAAGGCATTACTCTACTGCTAATAAACATTTTTGAAACCCTCATCCATGGAGATCTGAACATTAATCTAAAAAACTAAATTGATCACCTCTGTGATAATAACTGCATTCCGCTTTGTCTTTGGATCCAACAATTCAACTTCAGCTTTTCCTCTAACTACAACTCGCCCTCGGCCAGTTCGGTAAGCATCCAAAACCCTTGAAAGCGCAAACACACATTAGAAAATTATAAGAATCCAACATTGTAAAAGGAAATGGCATATGAATGCAAACTATTTTTTTAATAAAGGTATTCAACAAACTCGAGAGTAAATGTACTACACAACATATAAGCTTTCAGAATATTAAAAAATCACTCACACCATCAGAAAAAAACATGATGATTCAAAAACTGCATATGACAGACAAATAAAGGAAAACTATTAACTGGACCATCCTCTTCACTCATTTTCTAGGTTCCTTTTAAGATATAGGTACAGCTTCTGTAATCTGTTAGAATCATAGATCAAAACAAAACAAAATGCTTTTCTATTTCCATAAAAAAAAAGTTTCACACTTTAGAAGTGAGTCTTTCTATTTGATCCTATAGATAGCCTACTCTCAAAAAATTAGCAAACGAGGTGGGCAAACAAAAGTCATTAATGTATAAGATCCCTTTGGGGAGAAATTGGAAAGCAAAGAGTTACCCAAGGTTTCCCATTATTATTCCTCCAGTTGGAAAATCCGGTGCAGGCATGTATTCCAGCAGTTCTTGCAGCTGCCCAGACGAAGAAGAAAGTGGAAACAAAATCTTATGAGTTGTCTACTTATAAAACAGAGGATTTTTCATGTAAAACAAAAGACCCACAAATTGATAAATCACAGAAAAACAAAGGGGAGATGAGTGATACCGTTGCTTCTGGATTATGGATTAAAGCGCAAAGCACGTCTACCAACTCCCCAAGATTATGAGGGGGAATATTTGTTGCCATGCCAACCTAAACAATGTGAAATGATCAAGATTCAACTGCATATTCAATCTCATACAGCAGGGAAAATCTGCACAAGATTAACTGAAGAAATCTCGAACAAAATCTATTAAGGAGTTCAGATTTAAGATTTGTTTGATTATTTTACCGCAATCCCAGAAGCTCCATTCAACAACAAAGCAGGAAGACGAGCAGGCAACACTGCTGGTTCTTTTTGTGAGTTATCAAAATTGGCCACAAAATCCACCTGCCAAAACAAAAGAGGTTAAGGACCATCTAGTTGAGTATCGGTAAACTTGGCAACAAATTAATAGTGAGGTTACCGTATCTTGATCCAGATCAGACAATAGTACTGCCTCTGCCAGTGGCTGCAGAAAAAAAATAAGTACAATCAGCTGAAAACACTGACAAAAATACATGTTCATCTCAAGACAAGAGAAAAAGTAGAGATGAGAGATACACTATAGATAGCAAAGACAAGTGAAACAACTAGAAAAAGTGAATTGCAGGGAAAACCATTTCAACTAGAAGGGAAAGTAAGGTAAAAGGCACTCACATCGAGTCTGCATTCAGTGTAACGCATAGCAGCAGGAGGATCTGCATCTATTGAGCCAAAATTTCCATGGCCTTGGATAAGTGGACATCTCAAGGAGAAACTCTGCCAAAAAAACAAAGGTATTAAAACAAAAAAGTCAGAAGTTTGGGAAGAATCGAATCGTGCCTGAAACATTATTTGAGGACTGGACTACATTCCATGAATTCAGATATTTACCTGAGCCATCCTAACAAGAGAATCATAAACAGCAGTATCTCCATGCGGATGGAATTTACCAAGAACCTGAAAACCCAAAGAATTCAACAGCACAAATCGTTCTTCAGAATAAGATATTTAGAGAAATCGACTGAGAAAACACTTTCCAAAAATCAATAATATACCTCTCCAACAACTCTTGCACATTTCTTGTATGGTTTTTTAGATGACATCCCCAACTCATGCATTGCAAAGCTGGAAGACAAAATAATCGAACATTAGAAGGAACAATACCACTGACTAAGCTTAAAAATATCAGTAGCTTTGAGCCGAACGAAAGTCACTCAACAGAATTCTCCGATGTACTGGTTTTAGTCCGTCTCTAACATCAGGCAAAGCACGTCCAAGCAAAACAGAGAGCGCATACGACATATACGACTCAGTAGCTTCCTTATGTAGCTCAAAAGGCACAATACGAGATTCGTCCCCAGAAACAACCAAACCGCCATTGTTAGCTCCGGACTCTTCCTTGACCTGCTCATCTCCGCGCTTACCAGCACCGACAACGAATTTGCCGGACCGAGGAGTACGGGAGGAGAAGAAACGCGTGGCGGAGGGTTCAGTGCGGCGGAGACGGCATAATGGGTCGGTGAGGGGGAATCGGAAGAAGGAGCGGCGAAGAAGGGAGGAAGAGAGACGGAGAGTGGAGGAGAGAGACATGAGAGAGTTAGGGTTAGGGATTGAAGCAGTGGAATGGCATAATACTGGAGTCATGCCCAGAGGGTTTTAGGGATTTTTACAAGTACAAATGGATTAAAGTGCTAAAACCCTAGAGAGCCACACCGGAGAATTTCTCAGGCGCGAATTTCAATACTTTGGCGGGGGTCTTTGTGTCCAAACAAAAAACTAATCTGTATCTCTATTTGAGATATACACTATTTTATACAAACAAGATTATAATAACTAACTTTCGATTTCAATTTCTAATTTCATACTTGTATAGTGTCTTTGTTAGATCAATTACAGAACTAAATTCACCAATTGTTGAAAATTTAACAAATTTATGGAGAAATGTTAGTCACATTTTTGAAGTTTGCGATTCTTCTATCGACTCGAAAACGGTAGAGAATGATTTACATTATGTATTTGTAGCAAAAAAAATGTATCAAGCAATGATGAAACTCCGACCAAAGAGACCAGAGAATTTCTCAGACAGGATCAAAAAGAGATAAACAAGCAAAGAATCAATAAGCGTGAGAGATATAAGGGACAAAAAAATCGAGTTTAAGTGGGGAAGAAACCAAAAACTCCAGGATTGATCAGAGAAGAACACGAGCAGCGTCACCTGCTTCACAGATGAGAACAGGTTTTCCTCCATTTAGATTGTTAGCAAACTCGGGTTGGGCCTTTTCATATTCATCCTTCACATATGAAGCAGCTGCCTCAGCTTTTTCTGCATCTACAAAGGCTAGACAACATCCCCTGAAACCTGCACCGCTGAATCTAGCTCCATATACACCAGGAGCCTTCAGAAGAATCTTGTATAGCTGGATCAGTGGCTCCGCACCTTCACAAAACTCACAGAATTTAAAACCAAAATAATGAATCTAAGAGAGAATAATGTCTGTAAGCATACTAGTGGTCTGTATTCACTATAGGATATGTTGCATTTGGGAGAGAAGAAAAGAGAGTGTAATGTACCGCATTCGTAATTCTCAATGGAACTCAAGCCGGATGCTGAAATTAGCTTTCCAAATTCTTCAAGATTCCCTGAAGCCCAGGCTTCCCGTCCTGAAATTTAAGAACAAACATTCATAAAAGTCCGTTAAGCATCATAAAGAGCTTAATGAATCATTCATGCACATAAAGAGACATCTACAAGAATTCAAGAACATTTGCCTTTGATAACTCGCATGTTCTCCGAGAAATAATGCTCTGCTCTTTTAGCTAAAACCGGTTTCAGCTCATGCTGCACGAACAAGTATTATTGTATTACATATTTACATAGGCCTGATATAGGTGGAACCTGTTTTACCAAAAGCTTAAGAATCTTATTTTCTTACCTTGTGAGCTTCATAGACCGCATGCTCAACTATTCAGTGGGACAGTTAGAGACATGGCAACAAAGAAAAACTAATCAGCATGCAACGAATAAGTTAAAGTCCACACTTAAAGTTTTTTTACCATTGCACAACGTAGGTTCCAGCTCACTGTTCCCAGATGCACTGAAAAGAAAAAGTAAATCAAGAGAAGGGTGTGAATCTTGTGATGCAGAAAAATGAGTATCACAAGCAATAGAGAAATAAACTTTGCAGCATTTCCACTGAAATTTAAATCTAAATAAGCGAAAATGTAGATAAATATGAATCAAACAGATTTGCACATACGTCAAAAGAACTTTTGCTGCCTCTTGACACTCAGAAACTCGCAGATTATATCCTGGGTTGGTGGTCAACGCCTGCCTCAAGCCTGAGAATGCTAACAATATCCTGAACGGTTTCTCCAGTTCAGGAGCCTGTACAAGCTCGTGGTCCAAAGTCTGCATATTTCAAACAGTTTTTCTGAGATGGCAGTTTCTGGAAGAAAATAAAGTTTCCCTATCTATGGCTGGTTAGGAAGGATTTCTTCAAGGCCTCCTGATTCTAACCATTCATTTTCATTTTAGGAAGAAGTGAACTCAGCATTGAAATACATTAAAATCGAAGCAATTGAAAAGATTAAACACTTATTTTCTCGTGAAAGCAATGAGAATGTTGTAGATCTGATTTGATCGTGAGTCATTTTCAGTTTAGAGATCAAAAACATCTTAGGCATCCCATTGAACAGTCTTGGTTTTGCCACATGAACAAGCTTCTTGCTTTTTTGCACACTATATCACTTACAAATCAAGGAATTTTACCTTGCAGTCCATGTATGTTAGACACCCATAATTCGAAAGCAAAATAGCTGATTGATCCAAAATTCCATTCCGCAGACCCAGATACCCATTCTCAATAAGCCTGCAGACGCAGTAAGTCACATATAAATTGACCAATTTGCAGCACTAATTGCTGGTTTCACAGAGAAACAACTGCTCATGAAGCAATACAGAAGAGCTTCTTGGTTACATTAGAAGGGAATATACCTGTCATATTCGATATTTTCTGTTGGGGATACAGTCAATTCGTTTGCATTCTCTAGAGCTAGCAGGTATGCCACACCAACCTGTCACATTTCTGGCGATCATAAAATAATATACAAGATTCATTTTCCAAAAATGACAAGTAAACACCACTCTCATATGCTAAAAATGTTTAGTTACTATTAAAGAGCAGTAAAAATTGTCTTTCCGGAGAAATTTCTGCTGTACAAAAACAGGCGGGATTCAGTTACTTACAGCAGCTGATGAGCTAAGCCCGGAGCTATCTAGTCCATTTGAGCCACTGAGGTAACCAATAATGCCCTTCAAAGATCAAAACAATTACTTAGAAACATATTCAAATACCTTTTCCATTAAATACAATTATGTCAACTATTATGGGGAAATCAAGGCCTAAAAGATCAGGTATGGCAACCAAATAAGGGTAAATGTGGAACCCCAGAAGATCACACAGCAAATGTGCAGGCTAAACCTCATTTCCCATTAATGGTAAACTTTATCTATAGCTATAACCAGAAGACCAAATTTGAACCTGTTACCTGTTTGAGATTCTTTTTGCTGCTCTGTAACGCATAAACTGCTCCTCTGGCATAAGTACCCCAGATACTTTTTTCCTTCGATGGAGATGGCGTGCTTGCACCATTCTTGTTTGCTAGGCCTATTGGGTGCTGGATTTCATCTACTCTATAATTTCAGAACCCGAAAAGCTATTAGCATTATGCATAGAAGATCTTCAATTCCTTTACCACCATGACGAGTACAAAATTGAAATGCACTAAGGAAAACAAAAATACCTTTAGAAAAGGTAAAATAGAATGCATGAAACAGAAACTAGAAAATCATGCAAGCTCATCCAAAACGGATACTTTTGTATCCCTTACAGCGCTAAGGGTCTTCAATTTCCAATGAATTCTAGGGAATTATGAGCAAACTTAAAGGTTGAATCTGATAAATGTCTAAGACTTAAGTGAAAGATAAGTTCATTTTCATACTAAAATGAGATATAATGGAATGCTGGCCAGATCGAAATACTTCCACAATATCCAAGGTGCACTTTACCCTATACGGGGCTTAGTAACAAGCTTATGCACGTCTGAGGATGGATATAAAAGTTTGAAAACACTAACGACAAGATGAGAGATCATGAAAGATATGCACACCTGAAACATACTTCTCCTTCAAATTGTGCAGAGCGCAACTGGACCTGCATATAAATTAGAAAGAGAATAAACGGTACAGAGACTTCAAGGCTCAAGTGAAACACACAGACACAAGGAACTTTCCCAGCTCCGAAATATATGTTTGTCTCCTGTCTACAAACCACATTCATTTTAAATTATCCAATTCTTTAATGCTTTCTCAGGTCAGGTGAGAAACAAAAAGAGACCAGGATACTATATTGTACACAATTAGAATCTCCATCTACTCTTAAGCTGAACCAAGCCCAGAATACGGAATGCTACTTAAGAGAATTGCATTATACCATCAACGAGACATTCATCTAAAAATTAGAATGGTGCTTATTTGCGCAAGAATCCAAGCATGTCAAACATATGAATTTGATTGACAAGTTCACTTATAAGAAACGCAGAGGTATACCAAAACACATAAGAATCATGATAACTAATACACACCTGAGTATCACCCGATGGAACAAAACCAAGAAGGATCCCTTTATTAATCGTCATAGCTGATACAGTTCCACCCTGTGAACACCAAAGATGATTTGAATTCACAAAGAAATGGTATGAATCAGACTAACTCTTGTAGTTGAATCAAAACAATGATTACATCGCTACAATCAGAAACCAACCTGGTGATCAATGTGAGCTCCTAAAGGACATATACGATAAGGAGCGACCACCACTCGAACTTCTCCTTTATCTCTTCCACTCATCTGAGCCACTGCCTCCTTTATGGAATTTAACTGGAGACATAAATGAACGATCTCGTAGGATTAACACCAAAGCCAAATTTCGAAAACATCCAAACACAAAAAACAAACACTCGCGGCAATCTGCAGCATATACATTGAGCTCCACACATAGAAACTAATGAAATTGTTCGATCACATGTGCGATTGACAATTCGCCGGGGAAATGGTTAACCGGAAAACACATCTCCGTCGCTAATTCTAACGAAAATTAACACAGTGGAGGATATTGGCACCGAGTTAACCAACGATAACAAGCAGATTCGTTGCGTAAATGGAAAAAAAAATGAAGAATAACCTCAGAATCCGTAGGCCAAGACATTGTCGCGAAGCTTTTCCCAGCAGTTGATCTATGGATTCTTAGAGGATTGTAGGAGTACTGAGGTTAGATGGAGAGGAAGAAGTGTGCAGAGGAAGTGCGAGTAACCTTCGAATGAGGAAGATGACCAAATAAGGTGCTGCTTGGTAACACGTCTAATTCTATCCTTTTGGTTAGTGTTTGGTAAACCTTTAATTTCCCTTCAGTTAAAAGCCTTGATTATTTTCACCATCTTTTCTATTCCATGACTGGTTGAGTTTAGTAAAAACAGTAGTATATATTGATTCAAATCAAAAAAAATATGTCTGCTTATACTAATTGAACTATTTTCAAATAGAAAGAGACGAGATAACATTGATCTCATCTCATTTGTTATCCATATGAATTTCGTTCACTTTAAGTGATATAGGTATCTCTCATACTCATACTCGCTATCAATGTCAATTTATACGTACAATGATCCTTGGTACATTTTTACCCAAGACTTGATCTCATATAAGATATAACCCATCAGATATATAAGATCTTACAACGCAAGCTCTTCTCCAACGCCAGATTACCTCTTTGCGAGCTTTCTTGATCAGATGACCTTCTACTTACAGTTTGAGTTTTTCTTGATTTAATTTTATATGTTCTGACTTAGCGTCAAGATTATTCAAATAAAAGGGTCAAGAAGTTGTACAATGTATATCATCAGTATATGTAATTGGTCAAAACAAGGTTTGAAAACTCTCTCACGGAAGCAGGAGAATACATCCGCCGACAATGTCAGATGAAAAACAAATGAATTGCTCTCAAATTTTTTTAGTAAAAATATTCTTTGACAGCTTTATTATATCAAACTTAACTAACTATCCAAAGTTGACATTATAATCCCTATGAATATTGTAATGTCTGATTAGGATTTCAAGAGATTCTATTAAATAAACATATAAATAGAAAGATCTTCTTCTTCTTTTTTTCAAAATATAATCATATTAAAAGAAGAAACCGAGAATGAATTGAACCACAAATCATAAACATAACATCAAGTTGAATATATACTTCCAAACTTTGTAAACTAGAGATAGAACTCCTTGAAAAAATAAATTCGTTAAACCAAGAAACATGCCGAAGCTGAAATCCAACAGAAAACATAGTGCCCAATCTTAAACAAATATGTTTCACCGACAAGCTTATATTAACATAAAAGACTAAAACATGAGGAGCACTTGTAGTTAAATACATCCTTGGTATTTTAATGTGAAGATTTATAATCCCCCTTTGTGCCTCGCACGTAAGTTGTTAGAGGTCTATTCAAATGATTATATTTTTCCTTCGTCTTTATATGGACCCTCCAACTCCAACATCTACAAACCAAACATAACTAACGAGAAACTTCAAAAGAATACAAAGAAAAATTAGAAAAGAGGGACGGAGGATACAAATATGTCCTCTCCTTACGGCAAAGTCGACGAGCGTGAACATGTAAGGCTCGAAGCTCGTCGTAAGACGAGAAAGAACATCGCAATCATCGCTGTATCACTAGTCATTCTTGCCGGAATCGTGATCGGAGCTGTGTTTGGAACCATGGCTCACAAGAAGTCACCAGAGACAGTGGAGACTAATAACAACGGAGACTCAATCTCCGTTTCCGTTAAAGCCGTTTGCGACGTTACGTTGCATAAAGAAAAATGCTTCGAAACCCTCGGATCAGCTCCAAACGCAAGCAGTCTCAATCCAGAAGAGCTCTTCAGATACGCAGTCAAAATCACAATCGCCGAAGTTTCAAAAGCTATCAACGCTTTCTCTTCATCCTTAGGCGATGAAAAGAACAACATCACCATGAACGCTTGCGCTGAGCTTCTTGACCTAACGATAGATAACCTCAACAACACGTTAACCTCATCATCAAACGGTGATGTCACGGTTCCTGAGCTAGTCGATGATCTCCGTACATGGCTGAGTTCAGCCGGGACGTATCAACGGACGTGCGTGGAAACGTTGGCTCCAGATATGAGGCCGTTCGGCGAAAGTCATCTCAAGAACTCAACGGAGTTGACGAGTAACGCACTAGCGATCATCACATGGCTCGGGAAGATCGCTGACTCTTTCAAACTCCGGAGGCGTTTGTTAACAACTGCAGACGTGGAGGTGGACTTCCACGCGGGTCGGAGATTGTTGCAGAGCACGGATTTGAGGAAAGTGGCGGATATTGTGGTGGCGAAGGATGGTTCAGGGAAGTATAGAACGATAAAGAGGGCTTTACAAGATGTGCCAGAGAAGAGTGAGAAGAGGACGATTATATATGTGAAGAAAGGAGTTTATTTTGAGAATGTGAAGGTGGAGAAGAAGATGTGGAATGTTATTGTGGTTGGAGATGGCGAGAGCAAGAGTATTGTCTCTGGTAGACTTAATGTCATCGATGGAACTCCCACTTTTAAGACCGCCACATTCGGTAAACCTCTCTCTGTTTTTGTTTTTCTTCTTGTTTACTTTTGGAAACAGAGGATTTCGAAATAGCACGACTTGGTTGTTTCATTAATTTAATTATGGCCTAATAATATCAAAGTAGACTAAATAATCTCATAAATCAAAGATATAATGTTTAGAATTATGATTGGTAACGTTATTCTGAAATAATATCAACTAGAAAACCGAACATAATATCATTACTTATAACCCAAGAAATCGGTTTTTGACATGCTCTGTTTTCTGCAGCTGTGTTTGGAAAAGGGTTTATGGCAAGAGACATGGGCTTCATCAACACAGCTGGTCCATCCAAACATCAAGCTGTTGCTCTAATGGTAAGCGCAGATCTCACAGCATTTTACCGTTGCACGATGAACGCATACCAAGACACGCTTTACGTTCATGCACAACGCCAATTCTACCGTGAATGCACCATTATCGGAACAGTAGATTTCATCTTTGGTAACTCAGCTTCAGTTCTCCAAAGCTGCCGGATTCTCCCTCGCCGACCAATGAAAGGACAACAAAACACAATCACGGCTCAAGGACGTACTGATCCGAACATGAACACAGGAATCTCGATTCACCGTTGTAACATCTCTCCACTCGGTGACCTAACCGATGTTATGACGTTTCTAGGTCGACCATGGAAGAATTTCTCGACGACGGTTATAATGGACTCGTATTTGCATGGTTTTATTGACCGGAAAGGCTGGTTACCGTGGACCGGAGATTCTGCGCCGGATACTATATTTTACGGTGAGTATAAGAATACCGGTCCTGGTGCATCGACGAAGAATAGGGTTAAGTGGAAGGGTTTGAGGTTTCTTAGTACGAAGGAAGCGAATAGGTTTACGGTGAAACCTTTCATCGACGGTGGAAGATGGCTTCCGGCGACGAAAGTGCCGTTCAGGTCCGGTCTCTGAGTTTGTCGTTTCCGTTAACGAGATTCCCAATTCAAATCTCTTTTCTTTTTGGATCTTTGTAATTTATAAATATATATTTTTTCATTATGTGAGAGTTTTCAGTGTTACTCTTATTCTTTTGTATCTATGTTTGTTTGATATGATTCAAATGACATACTCGTAGTTGTGGTATAGTCCAGATATATTATAGCTATATAATCAAATTTCATGGCATCAAAACTTAGCTTTATTGGTTATCTGAAGCAATAAATAAAGTTAGAAGCACGTCTAGATTTACATGAGAACCACTCCCATTGACTCGTCCCAACAACTAGAACAAATGAAAATTTCTTGATTTATTTTTTAAATGAGGAAGTACGTATAATTAAATATGTTTACATATAATATGTTGTTCATCAATTTCATTCTTTGCTAAGCAAACCACCATAGAAAGGAATATCGGTTTGAGGCAACCATGTATCTCCCATGGTGAAGTTGTAGACCGTGAAGTTCATGGCTTCTGCCAAGTTCAATAAATTGTACCCTAACCACTGCACTCTCTGGTTCGTGTTAGCACCTGGTCCAAAGTTACTATACTCACCGTAGTAGATTGTGTCTAGTCCAATTGTACCGTTCCATTCGAGCCATCCGACTGGTTGAACAATGTCACTAATGTATGATTGCATGAAAACCGTCCTTGAGTATGGCTTCCACGGTCTCCCTAAGAATGTCATGGCAGATTTAGGCTCAGCTGCAAGATCTGGGGCGGCTTTTATTGTACAATTGATGATAGAGATTCCGGTATTCTGGTTTGGATCGAGTCTTCCATGCGCTGTTATTGCGTTCTTTTGCTTGGCCATCGGTTTTCGAGCATATATGTTGCAGTTTTGAAAAATTGCGGCTGCATTTCCGAATATAAAATCGACGGTACCTATAACAAACAGAGGATAAAAAAGGGGATATATGTTAAAACATATTAGTGAAATAGAAGAATAGTTATATGTTAAAGCAAGGACCACATTATATAATTGACTAGTTTTGACTATTTTGGTGAGTCCTAACTACTTAGCAATAGTTCTCAAAGTTATGAGATTGAGCCTAGTTTAAAAAGTCATATTCCAATAACAGTTAATAAATCAGTGTGGAAAATGAAGCGGAAACAAAACTTATATTACCATATATATCGCATTCGCGATAGAATTGTCTAAGAGAATGGACGTAGAGAGTATCTTGATAGCCTTCAAAACTACACCGATAAAAACTTGATCCTTCCGCATTGTTCCTCAAAGCCACTGCCTGATGTTTTTCAGGTCCGGCTGTGTTTCTGAATGTAACATCAACCGCCATGAACCGCTCTCCAACCACAGCTAGAAAATAAAAATAAAACTATATATCATTAACTAAGTAATTCCAAATGACAAAAAGAGAGATAAGAATACCAACCGAAGCTCGAGCAATTATACGTAGTCCAACCATCAACAACATTATGGTTCCCTGTAATAATCGTCTTATTGATCCCATCTCCCATAAGCATTAAGTTCTTTTTGTTGATGGGAACAACAATATATTCTTCATAGACACCTTCTCTTGCGTAGATAACAAAGTAACCATCCTCTGGTCTAGTGTTATTAGGTGCGGCTGCAATAGCATCGGTGATGGTTGTGAAGTTGTCGGATTTGAACGGACCGACGATCACTGCTTTACTCACGAGGATGGAACCGCCGCTGGTCTCACCTAGCTCCCCTAAGTTCCGGCTAGTTTTCCGGCAATCTTTGTCGTTGTCGCATGTTTTACGTAAACCCTATACCAGAAAAAGAAAATGTGCTTAGTACATGATTAGCTTGTAGACTCATGCCTTTTTAAAATCAATGTTCATTGTAGCCACACATGAAATGACCGGGACACTCTTATGCACGTGAATACAGTTGGATCCGAATGGGGACCAAATTGATTTCTTTTGTTAAAGTCAAAGATAGGACTCATTTGATCATTGTTGAGTTGTACTAAAATGTGCGTAGGCCATGTGCCATTTACTCTCTTACGCGTGTTCTGGCTCACACACACAAAACAAGAGCACATCCATTTATGACTCGATCTAGAAAATTTTAGATATGCACGAATATTAAATCATTCCGTGCGTCCAAAGTAGTAAATTCATACCATATTTAACTTAGTATATGTCCTCCTACGATGCTTATCTATTCATACATGTATGTCCAAAAAGGCTTTTGCATAACCTTTCATTATTCATGTTTGAATTGTGGTGAGTGGTGACCATACAAAAATTATTATAAATCATCGATTTAAAAACTCTGTTTTGATTTTTTCTAAGGATTTATGATAAGAAGGCATATATATATATATATATATATAATGTTTTTGGTATTTCCCCAAATTCCTATTCTTATATCTCTATGCCAACCATTTCAAAAATATGTAATGTCTTTACAACTAGATTATTAACAACTTTATAATAATATGTAAAGGAATGTATAAAAGCTAGTATAAACAAACAAACAAAAACGAAAAAAGAAAAGAATTAGAAACAAGTTTTAATTAATTACCTTAATCAAAGTCTCGAGCGGTTCGCGATAGGTTGAGTTCCCACCACCAAGAATCTTCCCTTTGGAGGCTTTAAACCTCTTCAGGTTACGGTTAAGTGCGTGGCTCACAAGTCCTAACGAGATACTGTAAAGGCGAGTGAGATTCCCCATCGGCGAACCAATCGCGGCGGCGAAACCACTCTTAGCCTCCACGAGTCCGTCAAGACACGTCTGCTGATTCGTCACTACACCACTGAGAAGACTGTTCACATGCTCGACGAGAGCTGCCGTCATCACCTGCGCCGTCTTAAGCTCCGTCGTGACGGTTTCAAGGTAGTTCACACTCAGCTCCGATAACTCGCCGCAGTCCGCCACCGCCCCTATTTCCTCGGCCGTGGCCGAGCCTGGTTTGCTTTCCACGCGCCGCGCGTAACTGGTGATGACTTTGGATAGACGGCTTGCTTGCTTGAGGCATTGCTTTATAGTGAATTTGCCGTAACGGTAAGGATCTGACGGTGAGGATTTGACAGCGTTGAGGATCGTACGGCAAAGCTTAGGGTATGGAGTTGACTTGCAAGCGAGAGAAGGTGACTGAGACTGTGACGGAGGCAAAGAAGGTGGCTGTGACGGTGGCACGAATATTGGTGGCTGTGACGGAGGGAAGAATGGTGACTCTACCGGAGGCTCAAAAGGTAGCTGTGACGGAGGCTCAGAATGTGGCTGTGATGGAGATTGTTGTGATGAGATAAGCAGAGCACATGAGAGGAAGATAAAAGACAAGAACAAGAGAGAAGAAGTGAAGTTTAGTGTTTGCATTTTCATCCTTTTTGTTTTGTTTGTGTATTGATGGTGTTTGTTATTTTGGATCTAAAATCTGCTATATATATAGACTATACGAGGAGCTTTCTGCTATTTAATGAATGCATGGGCTCGAGGGAAACTGAATTTATCATTTATGTAATGCATGTTGGTCTAATAATTAAGGGTTATACTCGTTTTGGTCAAATGAAGAGTTTTTTTGGAGCCGGTGGTCCACCGTCACGACGACCAAACATGGGTTGACTTGGTTAGGAAAGGTTTCTTCATGTGATTTAACCGTAAAAAATGGCTATTTTTAGAGCTTAATTTTGTTTAGCTCAATTTGTTATGCCAGTTGACACTGTAAAAAATTAACATTAATCAGACATGTCAAAGATGAATTTGTATTTAATTTAATTTATAATCAAACAAGCTGTGTTGACTTGGAAGAGGGTTTCATATCTATTATTTGACCGTAGATTTTGCATGTGATGTGTTGGGAAGCTTTTAGACAAGGCAAGACGGTGCAGCCTAGAAGAAGAAGTCGTCACTTTGTCGATTACGCAATTCACACTAACAAGTTATGGTCCATCTATATACACACTCTTCCTATTCATCACATATCGTTGTAATACCAAGTACCCAAGGTAACCATTAATAATCCAAATTCAATATTTGTTTCAACTAATGAAATATGTATACTCTATTAGAATTTGTATGATTTGTTTTAGGTGAAAGCTTAAATTGAAACTCTGTTACAAAACCAAAACCGGACATCAAACTAAGATCTATATTATTCAATTCGGAGGATACATACCCTGACCAAATAAACCGAACCAAAACAGATTTGAAGCTAATAATCACGAATACAACCAAATGATTCTGATTACAGACTAAGAGAAGCTTTCCCACCACATAAACTAACACAAAAAAAGAAGAGAGATATCTATTAGAGGGAATGTTACAAAGAGAAGAAAAGTTTGACGTGGACTTTCAGATCAAGCATGAGCAACAGAGACTGAGTCTAGTTCACGGCCATGAACCCTGAAGCGGTAGATGCAAGTGTGTGAAGAGCTTCCATGGTTGGAATTGAAGTCTAGCCTGACAGTGTTGACAAGTCCTGAGTGAGCAGAGTCTGCAATGTCGAATGTCTGTGCATTGGACCTGTCTAAGTCGTAACTGAATTCTGTAAGAAGGGGCATTGTCTCAGTCTCCATATCTATGTCACCTAGCCATCCTGATACACGGCAATCCTTTGGGGCGCTCGATCTGTCATATGCTACAGCCTGTTCGATTAAATGGTGCATAACATAACCGTAAGATTAGTATTGCCTTTTAGTGGTCAGACAAGAAGAAATTTATCAGACAAATGATCACAAGGATGAACAATGATGGAAAGCAATGTGTGACCATCACATTACACACTCTTGAGACTATTTCCCTTCAGCTACTGTTTCCTAAGGATATCCGTAAACAGTGAATATTACAGTTCCACTAATTGTAAACTTACAAGCTCTTCCCATACATACGGTTCTTTTCTCTGTCAACGATGTCCCAAACAAAGCACAACAACACAGTGGCATTGATATTAGACAAAGGAACTGCTAAAGCTAGTGATTTGCAGAAAATAACAATAGGTAAAATCCTCCTCAATGCATATTGTCACAGCTAGTGCCTAAACTAAACCTCAAACTATAAGAACTCAAATTCACAAAACTAGTTTCTTGCCCTCTATTCGATAACCTATTGTCACCAGCAATCCAATCCGAAGTACAGGGCATCTCAATACCAACAACATTTAACAGAGAACCCTTCTTGAAGGCTCAAATTAACATATAAAAATCAATCATTTTGTGAAAGTTTAGTATTGAGATGTTAGTACTACCTTAGAGACATGTTCCAAAGTAACAGCTTCTGGAATTATTGGTGCTCTTAGCCTGACTAGAACATATCCATTGCTTCCTTTCAGAGGAAAACACTGTCCAGGCTCCCCGAAACTCGGAGTTAACATCTTAACCGCTTTGCTATGAACCCGTCTCCTGCTTGTCCCAAACCAATTACGCCCATTTCCAACAAGAAACGGATCCGAATGCCCCATTACAAAAGCTCCACCAGACGCTAACGCATAATCTACTCGACCAAGGCCATCTGCAACATGTTTCCCTATCTCTTTCTCCACTATGTCACGAGCATAAGCCCTCAGTTTATCAATGTTAACATCAGAATCACCGACCTTACCCTTCTTCAACTCCTCGTAAACTCTCTCTAACTCCTCTCTAGACACCAAAGGTTTAGCATTTAACTCATCTACAGAAACCTGTAACCTCTCTGTCTTAGACTCTACCTTCTTCAACTCACTATGTAACACAGAAGATGTGGAATCTATCGTCTGCCTCAATGCTCTTGATTCACTATCCATCTTCTTATCAAGAAACTCAACTTGAACCTGCATCATCTTCGTCGTAGTCTTCACCAAACCATCAACTGCAGAAATCCGACTCTCCAATTCCGAAAGCACCATTTCCGTTTCAATTGGGAAATTCGAAGAAGACAGAGACGAATCCTTCAAAGTCAATTTCCTAATCAACTGAATCAATCCAACAAGTAACAAAAGAGCCCCAAATTGCTTCGCGAATACCCTAACCACTGTCTTCCATTTCCCTCTATCTATCTTATTCCCCTGAGACTTCCGCGTCCGACGCTGCGTGGTGGTTGTATTAGTCCCCGTCGCGGTGGATCCTGATTTCCTTGTCACCGGACCTACGTCGTAGGTGTTGGATCTCTCACCGGCAGCCTCGGCGCGAATCAGATCCTTGTTCGTACCAGCAGACGACTCTCCAATTGCCGCATTGGCATGAGATTCGCTCGGCGGGAAATCAAAATTAGATTTCTTCTCACCGGAGAGAACCGGCGTCCGCCTTATTGTCCTAGGACTAGCGGTGATTGACACCGTTGACGCCGACATGATCTTCAATTTTGAACTACAGAATTCGAAATGCTCTTCCTTATGAATAAATAAACCCTAATTTTGACTACAGAGAGAGAGATTTGAAATGGAAGAAGAGTGAGGAAGTTTATATAGGAGAGAGATCACTACAAAATTCAATTTTGAAAATCTGAATCGTGTGTTCTTCAGTTTCGCCATTTTTATTTGTTTTGATGCTCCTCCATTTTTTTCAAAATTCATTATGATGGGCTTTTAAAAGCCCAATAATGGAAATAAAATGGCCCAGCCCACTTTCACGCCTCGTCATCTTCTTTTATGCTAAGAAGAAACTGTTGCTTCATCATTCTTGCATATCAAGATATCTAGAGTCGAGATAAGCTCATGATTAAAGAAAGTAAATTTATTCACCAGACTATTATTATATATACACAAGGGTACGTTATAAGCATTTATGGAATGTAATTAGATTTGAACCACAAAGAGACTTTTGACATGAAAGTTGATACTTCCTTGTCATTGTTTCTCTTCACACAGTGGTAGTTTTCTGATGGGAAGAAGAATCAGAGATTGGCATTCTTATCTTTGCAGATTCCTTCAACAAATCGAATGAAGAAAAGGAATGTGGCGGGAGAACAACGGTCATATCCTCCTCTGCCAACTCTAGCAAGCTTTCATGTGGTACAACCTGCAAATAAAAACCAATAAGAACATGGGAACACTCAGAATTTGTGATGATAATGATGTTTCTTCCATCTCTTGATTTTTACCTTCTCTGGCTGTGAGAAGGAATTTTCATCCATCACATTGGTAGAGGTAAGTACTGTCTTCTTTGATCCCGAAACTCTCATCACGTTCGGGTCCAATCCAGTTACCAACACTTGCATATTTTCTGAGTTAGCTCCGAAGTTTACAGCCTGCAAATAACAGATTTTGAAACAGTTTTTTAGGGTCAATATCAGAGCTCCGGTTGAATCTTTCACTCGGTTTACCTTTATGCGTATGTAATCTTTGCCATTGTTTTTCCAAGAGATAGCAGATGCAACAAGAGAAGTAGAGTTTCCCTTGAGTGTTGAAGTGAGAAGAGTTGCTCCGCTTGACTCTGCAAAAAACCGTTGAACCCAATAGCTAGGTGTTCCATATAGATGAGAGGAGTTGAAGACTATTGCATCAGGGTTCCACCTGAAACCAATTTAACAATTTGAGATTATTGCCTTATCTTCCTGAGTAACCATTCGAACGGAAAAGTAAGTGAGAGATACCGTCTATCATTTGTGTTCACAAAGAGTGGAGCATAACTTGCCATTTCAACAATGTCACTGCAAAAAGTCATAAGATGTTTAACTTATTTGATGTTTTTAGTTGAGATCAAAGCCTGGGAAGAGAAATTCAAAGGGAACCTATTCTTTTCAAGACCAATGAGAAACGCAGCTTCTGCAAGAGAGGCAAGAAGGCTTCCTGTACCAGCATCTTTTCCAGTAACAGCATATTCACTGACAAAAGCCTGTAAACAAAGTTCACGAGTGAGTAAAACGCTGAAAGCTTCATCTTGTGTTTGTTGGAATTAAGTTTTGTTATAATCTATTACCGCACCTTTGGACCTTTGCGTGAAGTGCGATCAAATTGATGATACATGGAAAACAAATTGCTAGCAGAAGTGTAAATCTGTGACAAAAAGGAAACACTTTTTTCAGGCGGAAGAGAGAACACAAGACAACGGTTACAGTTTCTGTCAAGATAGAAAATTTTACGTGATAGTCATAGTAATCAGCTGGGTGGTCGAGTGGATGAGAGGATCCATCGCAGTTGGAGATGATTTTGATATCTGGATAGGCTTTCTTGATAGCATCATAGAACACAATGTAGTTTCCTGTAAAGTTGTAATCTCATTTAGTGTCAAAGATGCTCAACAAAAATCTAAGTCAAGATGTGATCATAGAGAAATGCAAAACCTCTGTAGTAAGTTTTCCCACAATCTTCATTTCCAATAGCAACGTATTTAAGTTCAAAAGGTTCTTGGCGTCCCATTTTAGCTCGAACAGATCCCCAAGTAGAATTGGCATCTCCTCGGGCAAACTCGATACCGTCGAGTGCTTCCTGAAACAAAAAGAGGAGAAAGTTTTGGTTTTCCGGCTTCTTCACTAGTGAAACAGAGGAAGGTTTAGTAATCATACTTGAACAAAGGGCATGATACTGGCAGTTTCAACTTCATCATTGTGACTTATCCCTGCACAAAGTAAAAAATAAGGTTGACAGAATTGGAAGACAAAATGATATAAGTCAGTTACAACTAAGTTTTTGGAGAGTGAAAGAATACCGTTGTTAAACACCCATATCGGGGCTGCACCGATGTCTTCTGCCATCTGCAAGAATGTTCATTTAATATTCAATAACGAGCTTCGGGGATCATTATGTACTCAATAGAAAAGAAGAAGTCTCACTTGAAAGAACTCAAAGTGGCCAAGGCCATCATCGGTCCAATACTTCCAAACATCACCAAAATGGCCCGGTCTCTCTTCCCAAGGTCCTACGGTTTCTTTCCAGCGGAAGGCATTACTTAACCATTCACCCTCGACAAAACAACCACCTAAATTCACAAATATCCAGAGTAAAGAATAGACTTTAGCTTATTTCATCTTAAGTCATGCTTTTTGTCATATTGAACTAAGAGGTACGTCTATGGATAGAATAAGTAACAAAAATGCTACTAGCCTTAAATAATACGTACCTGGGAACCGGATGAAACGGGGTTTTATATCGGCCATCATTTGGAAAAGATCGTTTCTAAAACCATGTCCCTGCAATCAACCAAAAAGATCGAGTATTTGATAGAGTTCTTCTTCCAATATTTTCTCTATTAGCAATCTGTAATCTTCCATCTCAAGGCTCTACAGGGAATCAGAGAGAGCGAAAAAAGAACCTTGTGAGTATCCACTGGCATGGCCGAGACTTGGTCAATCCATATTGACCCTTTCTTGGTTGTTGTTAACTGAAGTCTTGCACTAGGATCGGTCGCTTTTGCCTCCAAAAGAACCTCTTTTTTAATCCATTTCGAAACATCAGAAGCAGAAGCTCTACATTGAAACAAATGAAAGCATACAATTGAAACTTTCACACACTGAAACAGCAAAATAAACATATTCAGACTTAACTGAAGAATCTGAAATTATTTCTCACATGATCTTTTCAGAAGCAAGAGTCCGTGATCCATTCGAGCTCGTCAACGACACAGACAAATCGATATCACCAGTCGAACGCACATAAAGAGCCACCTTGTACTTCTTTCCTTCTTCAATATTCTAACAGAAGATAGAAAATGAATAAACAGCTAAACCCATGCTCTTGACACCGAGGGAAACAAAAAACCGAGCTGTAAAGTGTTCACAATTTGACACTCACCATGCCCCAGTAACCAGGGTTATAAACTCCGACACCTCCCGATGGACAACCTTTGCTATCACAAAGCACATCCATTCTCAGTGCGATTTTATTCCGTTCAAAACATGATGAACGGTCTGTAGCTACATATATGGATGAATGATCACCAACAATGGACCATGGCCAAATATTAGAGGGTGTGTTTTGCCCACCAGCTTCAAACCCTGGAAACCAAAGTTTTTCCTTAAAAGTTACTACCACATTTTTTCTCATCATGTAAAGAAAGAAAATGAAGCCAAACAACGATTGATTCCCATGGATTTCAGTAGTAACAAGCTAAAAAAAACTAACCTCTGTTGCTAACAAGTTCGGCCCATAATCCACCGGCACCAGCATGGTTGATCTCCTATAATGAACATAGAGCATATAAAGTTTATGATTGATTTGAACACATTGCGTACATTGCAAAGATCTATTTGAGACCGTAACATTAACAAACCTCGAAGAAAATCCCAAATAGCGTTTCAGGAATGGGTCGTCCACCTCCATTAGAAGCATCTACTTGCAAAGTCACGGCTGGTTTTGGATCTTCTTGAGCATCAACAACACGAAGGCTTTGATACACAAAACAAGAGCCAAGGAGAAAAGAAAGCACACAAACACTTCTGAGCAACTTCCAAGACTCCATATCCATAATCACCACATCCAAATAAACCAAGAACCTACATATAAGAGACATTTGTAGAAACATTGAATCCAATTCAGTTCAAGCCGTTGGATAATTTTTAAAAAAGCCTCAAAAGAAAGTACCAGCTACAAAAAGAAACTTATCAGTTTGTCTAGACCAAAAGGAAGACAAACACATGAGAATATATAGGACCCATTACTGTTTTTCTTGTCCTCATTGGAACTGCAACAAGGCAGAGTCTTTCTCAATTTAAGATATGATGCCAAAGCTATAAAATAAGGCTATGATAGAAAATGACAAATCTTGTTGCAAATCAAGAGTGGCTTCAATCTCAACTCATAAAGTCAAAACCTTCAGACATTAAATCACAAATGGCTTCAAGAACTAAACCAGACAGATACAGAGAAACTAAAATTTCTCAAATTCAGAGGCAAAGGTGTGATCTTTTCAGAGAATCTCTCAAATCATGGTCATAAAGTATAGAGCTTTGATAAGCAAAGAATAAGAATCATGACATAAACAAGAGAATGCACAATGAAGAAACCCGAATTGGAATCAACAAGAAATAGAAACAAACCTCTGGAATCAAAGACAATGGATTGATGGAAACGAGACAAGAATTGGGTGAAGGAATCAGACAGAGGAGGAGTGGAGGTATAAGAATGTTTATTTGGATATTGCTTGCTTAGAGTATGAGACAAAAATCTTAAATATTGCTTTCACGTTTGATCGAATTGCTTGTTTCCGTGGAAGAAGTGGAAGTTGATTAGAAGCGACGACTACTGAACGAACCTCGTTCCACCTGTTCATCTATCGCTTATTTTCTCTTTTTCTTTTTTGGATAAAGATGTTTCTCCACTTTGGATAATGCTATTATTAATTCTTTGCTGAAATTTGGATAAGGATAATAATTTTTTCATACACCTACCATACCAAATCATTTGGTTGCATGTCTTCAACGGAATCGGAGGAACTGTTTTTTGTTTGGTTTGTTTTTTTAAGCAGAAGATCTCGGATTGAATCCACACTAATCTCCGGATCTTAATTTGGTTAGGAATTTTTTTATATACATGTGTGGTTAAATGCCTAAGTGGGTTAGGATAACCATAATGTCTCATTCTCTCATTTGAGAGATACTAATAAACATGCTATAATGATTGTGTTTGGTACATCTACATCTAAACTTCTATCTCAAAGGTTTTCTACATAATCTCAGCTTAAAATAATAAAATCCATGGAGATGTAGAAACACTAGTTAGTTCGACACCAGGGCTTCTAACCTATTGTTGTGTTTGCACATTAAACAGTGTCAAGAACATGTTGTCCTATGAGAAATAATCACGTCCAATTTCCTTCGAAGTTAACCACGAGAAATTAGCTATTTATGTTCGTTCTTCAATACCATATTTTTGTTCTTTCGAATTGATACGATATTTAACAAAATTTTGTTCTGTTAAGTTTATCTCTTTGAAAGGTATCAAAACCTTACTGGACCACGAATTCACCATTCAGAAAACAAATCTGGATTTGCAAAAAAAAAAAAAAGAAGGAAGTCTGCAAGTCTAGAACAATAATCACACGCATC
>Ga0041059_1000109_pt1 | contig 47343 bp, 35 predicted proteins | sample AraColnosormetaG_FD_56232 | JGI IMG/M metagenome (GOLD analysis project Ga0041059, IMG submission 56232) | Arabidopsis roots microbial communities from North Carolina, USA - Col MF nosort | ecosystem: Host-associated > Plants > Roots > Unclassified | place: USA: North Carolina | collected...
TTTTTTTTTTTTTTTTCAGCATTTTGGGCAACCTCCTTTACCTGCTTATGAACCAGCTTTTGACTGGGAAAATGAAAGAGCTATGATTTTTGGTCAGAGAACTCCTGAATCTCCTGCAGCTAGCTATTCCAGGTTTTTTTTTTTTTGCATGTCACTATGCTTTACCTGATCTTATTATCTTTGTCTGATTTGTACTTCTGTTCTCTTTATTATCTTCACAGTGGATTGAAGATCTCTGTCAGAGTTTTGTCTCTAGCTTTTCAGTCTGGCTTAGTTGGTGAGGATTCTGACTAACTGCTGTCTATTTTCTGTAATTTTAGTTATTTCAACTTCTTTAAGTTCCTTCTTTATTTCTCTTGCATCCCTGCAGAACCATTTTTTGGCTCGATTGCATTGTACAATCAAGAGAGGAAGGAGAAACTCTCTGAGGATTTTTATTTCCAGATTCAGCCGACGGAAATGCAGGATGTAAGTAACTGATTAGAGCCAACTGTCCTCTTTTTGCCTCTTCCCTTCTCATGATTATATAAAAGGTGATTTCAGTTTTTTCTCACGTCATTTTTGCGAAATTGCCGCCCCTTGTACATTTTCTTGCAGGCTAAACTTTCATCTGAAAATCGTGGAGTATTTTATCTAGATGCCCCATCAGCATCAGTTTGCCTGCTTATTCAATTAGAAAAAACAGCAACTGAGGAAGGAGGCGTTACATCATCTGTCTATTCCCGTAAAGAGCCTGTAATTTCCAAAATCCTGAATTTTCCCTTACTGTCTCTAGAGTCTCTTGCTCATGTGAATGCCTTGGTCTTAGAGATTGTGTCTTTCAACATTTATTTGGAGTAACTTGGAGATAGCCTGTGACTTATAATGGCATATATCATCTGTCTTTACTCTTTGTTTTGATATATATTTTAGAGTAGTCATGGTGATAGCTGGATCTTGATATAACAATTAGTAATTACCCTATTTATGTGAATCAGGTGCACTTAACTGAGAGGGAAAAGCAAAAGTTGCAGGTCTGGTCTCGCATTATGCCTTACCGAGAGTCTTTTGCTTGGGCAGTTGTTCCGCTTTTTGATAATAATCTCACCACAAACACTGGTGAATCTGCTTCCCCTAGCAGTCCTCTTGCTCCTAGTATGACTGCGTCAAGTTCCCATGATGGTGTTTATGAACCAATTGCAAAGATCACATCAGATGGAAAGCAAGGTTATTCAGGTGGAAGTTCTGTCGTAGTTGAAATATCTAATTTAAATAAAGTTAAAGAGAGCTACTCTGAAGAGTCCATTCAGGTAGGATGTTTCTTATCAAATCCCACAGTTTTTACCATGTTCTTTATGATTGTATTTACAGTGCTTTGAACTTCACATGGTGTGGAACATTTTTCATAGATTTTGTTCAATTTGAAAATCCTACTTGCTAGGTACACTTTGGTTGGGTTTTCCTGAACTGGATATGTATCTAAGCAAGTAGAGTTGCATGCACAGTCGATTGACAAAATACTTCTGTATTTAATTGATAACAGTTTTTTTTTGTTTTCTATTTGAATGAATCAATTTTGGTAGCATTTGACAATTAGGTCATGGTGTTTAATTCATAAGTTTTGAGGAATAGAAGTTCTTCATTTCTGTTTTCCCTTCTGAAGTGTAGTTAGTTATAAGTATATTACTAAATACATCACAAGAAAACAAGATTTCCGAGCTCTCTCTTCTTTTACTCACACAAAAAAATTCAGATCTGAATCGTGTTTGGTAACGTCATCAGACAAATAACTGGAATGCTTTTTATTGATATAACATCTTACTGTATATTGCTGCTTTTATCTGGAGGAAATACATATCTAAAATCTCTTTAAACTGTCTTGATCAGTTGGACATACGGAATCTCCTAATGTGCTAATGTCTAATAATTTATTCTTTGGTTTTTACAGGACCCCAAACGGAAGGTTCACAAACCTGTTAAAGGGGTTCTAAGACTGGAAATTGAGAAACATCGGAATGGACATGGAGACTTTGAAGATCTATCTGAGAATGGAAGTATCATAAATGACTCCCTTGATCCAACTGACCGCCTCAGTGACCTGACTCTTATGAAGTGTCCCAGTTCTAGTTCTGGTGGACCCCGTAATGGCTGTTCAAAGTGGAATTCAGAGGATGCAAAGGATGTTTCGAGAAATCTAACAAGTTCATGTGGGACTCCTGACTTAAATTGTTATCATGTAAGCACATCAGCTTTATCATCCTTTCTACCAATTCCTTGATCTACTGCTTATAGTGTTTCTTCGTCTTTAGCTCCCATCTCTTTTCATCAGCCTGTTTTCTCTTCATGATAGTCATCCTTGACCATCATTCTACTTTGGAGCTAGTTACATCCTGGTGGGGTTTCCTAACTACTTGTTTCTTAACTTAACCCCAGGAATTAGGGACTCACTTCATATAAGATTTCCGTTTAAAGAGGATAAAAGTACAACAGAGATATTGTATTTTCTACCTCTAGTTAGAAGCTGGAAACTGTGTCTAGTCCTTCATATAATTTGCTCGCAAATTGATATGTTTATCGTCTTTGGTTCCAGGCTTTTGATTTTTGCTCTACGACAAGAAACGAGCCTTTTCTACATCTCTTCCATTGCCTTTATGTGTATCCTGTAGCTGTTACTTTAAGTCGGAAGAGGAATCCCTTTATCCGTGTAGAATTGAGAAAGGATGACACAGATATCCGAAAACAACCACTCGAGGTAAATATTTTGATCATCAACCAGACTTGGATACGAGCCGACCTTTTTCTTGAGTCTTATTTGTTTCTTACTAATGATTTGGCTAGGCAATATATCCAAGAGAACCTGGTGTTTCACTCCAGAAATGGGTTCATACACAGGTCGCTGTTGGTGCTAGGGCCGCTAGCTACCATGATGAAATTAAGGTCTCTCTTCCTGCCACATGGACGCCATCACATCATCTGTTATTCACTTTTTTTCATGTTGATCTCCAGACAAAGCTTGAAGCTCCAAGACCAGTAAGATTTACATAGAGTTCTGTGCTTGTTTATCTCTAATGAATCTAGCCTATAGTGACTAATTTTCTTTTCTTTTCAGGTAGTTGTTGGATATGCATCACTTCCATTATCTACATATATCCAGTATGTATATGATATTACCCTAGCGTTTGGTCTCTGGACTTTTTATGTATTGCTGAAAGAAGGCTTCTCTTTTAGATGTCCTTATCACTAATTGTTAATAGATGCGTTTTTCATCTGTATGGGCGAAAGTGGTAGTACACAAACAACAATGAAATTTTGAAGATGCAGTATATCATTGATGTCAAAGTTATCTGAACAACTAGATTGCGCTTTCAGTATTAACAAGCTGGGAGAAGTGTATGCCTTGGTTTATCATTTTTTCTTAGTGCTGACAATTTCGTTGATTTCTAATGCAGCTCACGGTCTGATATTTCTCTACCAGTAATGAGAGAACTTGTTCCCCACTATCTTCAGGAAAGCACCAAGGTATGTTATCATAATATGCAAGCATCAGTGTTATATATATGTTTGCATGCTAAGCTAGTAATGATGGTTCAAATCCGCATGAATGTTTGAGATTCAAAAGTTGGGAAAGGGACTTTATGAAAAAATTTCATACATGAAAGAAAGATAAAGAACAATAGGCTAGACTGTTAAGAAGGTTCTGTAGCTGATGACTAATTGAAGGGTCGTCACCTGCACGCATAACAAACCCTTAGGTTTTGGCGTTGTATTAATCTAGGCTGTAGCTTCGCACACTACAATAAGGATTTAACTTAGACAACTCCAAACCTTCCCATAGCAAGACATATACGATTGTGCATATCCTTCAAGAGATCAATGAAGAAAACTAGTATGGTTGTAGATCAGCTCACTGGGGCATCTATTAGGGAAATGAATAGTAAAGTCTGTGCATAGTGCCTGGAGAATTATGTATAATTTAGTATAGTCTAGTAATAGTGGAAGGTGCACCTATTAATTAGTTCTATTTTTTAACTTTGGTATTACTAGTGAGATAAATCTACGTTAGGTGTCTTTTTACTATTTATACTCAAGCTTGGAATGTGTAATCACATTCTTAATATTGATCAAAGCAACATTACTTCAAACATAATAATTATAAAAATATACTCTGACAATTACAGGAGAGGTTGGATTATTTGGAAGATGGCAAAAATATTTTTAAGTTGCGACTGAGACTTTGTTCATCTCTTTATCCCACCAACGAACGTGTCAGGGATTTCTGTCTAGAGTATGATAGACATACCCTCCAGACAAGGCCTCCCTGGGGTTCAGAACTGTTGCAGGTATCCACAGGAACTCTGTCTCATTTGATATATTTTTCTCTACTGGCATTATTAACATGTTCGTTTTACTCTCTAAAGGCAATAAACAGTTTGAAGCACGTTGATTCTACTGCCTTGCTTCAGTTTCTTTACCCAATTCTTAACATGCTCCTTCATCTTATTGGCAATGGTGGAGAAACCCTTCAGGTTTTTCAACTGAAATCTTCTAGTTCCTTAGCATAAAATTTTGTTAAAAGCAATCTTGTCTCTTATTTCTGCCCATGTGACTGTTTCATACATCATTTACCAATCAAGTATTTTTCTACTTGCTTCAGGTTGCAGCATTCAGAGCCATGGTGGATATTTTAACTCGGTATGGTGTTTAGCTTAGCTAGTTTTAATTTAGTACAACTAGTGAATTTGTAAAAGGGTAGGATATATAATCTGCTTCAAATAAAAAGTAAACCAAAGGATCAGTAAAAACTTTTATTAGAACATTCATATAACAAGTAAGGGTTAGGGTTTAGCTAAATGACCAAAGATTGTTATGTCACGATGTCATTGGTCTTTAACTTTGGATGGGGTATTATCAGTAGAGTTGTAAATAATGTGTTTAACTGGACACAGTAAATGTATAACAAGCACACGAACCATTGTTCTTACTAGATCTTTCAATTTGGTTTTATAGGGTGCAGCAGGTGTCGTTTGATGATGCTGACCGAAATCGATTTCTGGTCACCTATGTTGATTATTCTTTTGATGATTTTGGAGGCAATCAACCACCGGTTTATCCTGGATTAGCAACTGTGTGGGGAAGTTTAGCTAGAAGCAAGGTACAAATTGCACACGTTGTCTGGATGAAACTACTAGCTTATCTTTGTTCTAATGTGATATATATTTGTATTATACTTATAAACAAAGTTGAGCAATCTCCGTGTTACTGTTCAGCTATCTGCTTTGAATTTTCTTAATTATTTCTCTTTTGTTGATGAACACTATTACTGGCCTTGCAGGCCAAAGGTTACCGGGTTGGACCTGTATATGACGATGTATTATCAATGGCGTGGTTTTTCCTCGAGTTGATTGTTAAATCAATGGCATTGGAGCAAGCACGTCTTTATGATCACAATCTACCTACAGGTATTATTGGGGTATCCAGTTTCCATTTTTCCAAAAATTTTCTTTATCAAGTGGACATGCAATGCTGTTATAGAAATTGGTTTCTTCCCATTACAGTGAAAGAACTGCATGATTAAATTTAACGAAGAACCTGATGACTTGTAATATGGGTGTTGTCTAGAACTCAAGTAACTATTTGCACTAAAATGATTCATATGTATGTCGACATAAAAGAAAGAAGTGTTAAAGTTACTGTTTGATTTCTAAGCCTGAATGCCTACGAGAGTCTCAACAAATTATAAATAAATAAATAAATAAATATATATATATATTATGAGCAGCCGATATTTGCTTGACATAACTCAAATACAAGTTCCAATAAGAACCACTTATCATACCACAATGTCGTTATTTAGTGGTTATACTTACAAAATACATTGTGGCCTTAGATTAATCACGGTCTATATCTATGGCCCTACCTTTGTACGTTAACTAGTTCAGTGTGATTTAGGTATTATACGGTTACCAAGTAATGTGCTCATTTTTTTATTCTCTATCATAGGCGAGGATGTTCCACCCATGCAGCTCAAAGAAAGTGTTTTCCGATGTATCATGCAATTGTTTGATTGTCTTTTAACTGAAGTACATGAACGTTGTAAAAAGGGCTTAAGCTTGGCGAAACGTCTGAACAGCAGTTTGGCCTTCTTCTGTTATGATCTTTTATATATCATTGAGCCCTGCCAGGTCTATGAACTGGTATGTTTTTGTTCTGTATCTTTCAGATTATCATACATGGCGGTAACGATTTGCATTACTAAAGCGCATCTGAGTTTCTCGAGAAGTCTCCTGAGGATTTTGTTTTTTGGTGTACAAGTATGAGCATGGTTTCAAGAATTGTTCTCTCAAAAGAGTTAATATTTTATATGATATATATATTTTAAACTGGTTGGGTAGCTAATCAATCATGTGCATGTGTATGCTTTTCAGTTGTTTAAATTTGTATGCTAGTATTGTTCACGAAAAAATCCTTTAATTCAAAAACGTTATGCAGCTCAGTATCTTTCAACTGATGTTTGGGACAAATTTTTAGTTTAGAACATGGGAAAGATCTGTCTTTCAAATATTTTTGATAGTGATAAATTTACTTGTCCTCACACTCAACAGGTATCGTTATACATGGACAAGTTTTCTGGTGTTTGTCAATCTGTTCTACACGAATGCAAGCTCACGTTTTTGCAAATTATCTCCGACCATGATCTTTTTGTAGAAATGCCTGGTAGAGACCCATCAGACAGGTGCTCTCCCCTAGATACTCATTACCTGTTTATTCAGTTTAGCATTGTCAAACATTTGCACTTTATTAGCACACTTGAGCACATAGAAATAAAACATAAAGAGGCCACTTTTGCAGTAAGCATATGAGCTCTTGAAAAGATGCAGAAAATAGAAGCCTAAACTGAACTACAGTCTTTCAACTTCCTTTTTGTGTGTGCGCATCTGGATGACTTTATATACTAAGCTAACTTTATTTGTATGTTCTAGGAACTATTTATCATCCATATTAATACAGGAGTTATTTCTCTCACTGGATCATGATGAGCTGCCTCTGCGGGCGAAGGTATATGTGATTCAAAGTGTTTGTACATAGAAGATACATATCATGTAAGAATCTTACTTTGTGAATCGTTTTCCTTTTTTGGTATCCTTTCAGGGAGCAAGAATTTTAGTGATCCTTTTATGCAAGCATGAATTTGATGCGCGGTACCAGAAAGCTGAAGATAAGCTGTATATTGCACAACTGTATTTTCCTTTTGTCGGGCAGGTACGTCACGATGGCCTAATAAAACAGAATGCATAAATTCTTTCATTTAGGAAGTCCTTTAATCCACTTCCGCTTTGAAATTTTGTGTGGTTAATGGTTATTTTCCAAGAGGCTTAAAAGCAGCCCAGAAGCTTATACTCAGTTGTAATTCCCTCAATTATTGTGTCAGTAAGCATCCATTATTACACGAAAATAAGAAATATGTTGAAAGGAGTTAAATGGTGTTGCAATAACAACCTTTTGATTGATTGCTAATTTTATTCAATTATAGCGAAGGCCCAGCTGATAAATTTTCTTGACATTTAATGTTTTTCTTCCTTTTTGCAGATTTTAGATGAAATGCCTGTTTTTTATAACCTAAATGCTACTGAAAAGCGTGAGGTTTTAATTGGTGTGCTGCAAATTGTTCGTAATCTGGATGACACATCACTTGTCAAAGCATGGCAGCAGAGCATCGCTCGTACTCGATTATATTTCAAACTCATGGAAGAATGCCTCATACTTTTCGAGGTTCCTTTCCACAACCGTTTCTTAAAATTTTGGAAAAGGCTTGACTATTTTATTTAACTCACTGTTAAAGGAAGCCAAAGGAAACTGTTATCTATAACTAATATATAAGTTATCTATCATACTCCTTTTTGTCTTTTTTTGGAGAAAATTTGATTTTAGCTAGTTGTCTGGATGTGGTAGAATGATTTGGGGACTGCTTACACTCTATTAGAACTTAGATTTTTGATGTATCACCCAAAAATGTTTGTATTTGTAGTCCACTCCTATGGTGATTTGATAATGTTGAACTAAAAACAATTTCAGCACAAGAAGGCTGCTGACAGCATCCTCGGGGGCAACAATTCTCGTGGTCCTGTTAGTGAAGGAGCTGGATCACCAAAGTACTCCGAGCGACTTTCTCCTGCTATCAACAATTATCTGTCAGAGGCTTCTCGCCAAGAAGTCAGGGTGAGTTGCTAACTTTATCCTATATGCTCGTTCCTCTCTTCTACTTTTTGGTAAAAACCTACATGTTCAGCTAGAGTCCGTAACATTGCTGCTTTCTTTTGGTGGGCTCCTCAAAACTAAGCTAGAATGTCCTACACTTTTTGCTTATTATATGTTAAACCTAGGGAACGCTCAAATGCCTTCTGAATCTTTACTGCAGCTAGAGGGAACACCTGATAATGGGTACCTGTGGCAGAGAGTTAATTCTCAGTTGGCCTCCCCTAGCCAACCTTATTCTCTAAGAGAAGCTTTAGCTCAAGCACAATCTTCCCGGATTGGAGCTTCAGCCCAGGCACTAAGAGAATCGCTGCACCCAATTTTGAGGCAAAAACTGGTATAGTTTTATGTTGCCTTCATGCCTGTCCTGAATGTTACGCATCATTTTTGCTGGCATAGTCTTCAATGAGCTAGTTTACTAATTGCATTCACTCTCACCAGGAACTTTGGGAGGAGAATGTAAGTGCCACTGTTAGCCTCCAGGTTTTGGAGATCACTGAAAATTTTTCATCAATGGCAGCCTCTCACAATATTGCGACCGACTATGGCAAATTGGACTGCATTACTACAATACTGACGAGTTTCTTCTCCCGAAACCAGTCATTAGCTTTCTGGAAAGCCTTCTTTCCAATTTTCAACAGAATCTTTGATCTTCATGGGGCTACACTGATGGCCAGGGAAAATGATCGCTTCTTAAAACAGATAGCCTTCCATCTTCTCCGGCTTGCTGTTTACCGCAATGACAGTGTCAGGAAAAGGGCTGTTATTGGTCTTCAAATACTAGTTAAGGTGAAACATCTAGAGTCCTGTAAAGATTCTCTGTTTCTTACTATCAGGTATGAATTCAATTGCTTTGTTCTTGCAGAGCTCGCTATACTTTATGCAGACTGCTAGGCTGAGGGCTTTGCTGACGATTACACTGTCAGAACTCATGTCGGATGTCCAAGTGACTCATATGAAGTCAGATAATACATTAGAAGAGAGTGGAGAAGCACGGCGACTTCAACAGTCATTAAGCGAAATGGCTGATGAAGCTAAGAGTGTCAATTTGTTGAGGGAGTGTGGTCTTCCTGATGATACACTGTTGATTATTCCCGAGAAATTTACAGAGAACCGCTGGTCATGGGCTGAAGTCAAACATCTTTCTGACAGCCTTGTTCTTGCTCTTGATGCCAGCCTCGGGCATGCCCTTTTGGTATGGTTTATAATCATCTTGGCATTTCGTAAAGATATTTTTTGCTGGTGTCAGTGACGGAAAAAATGTCTTCTGCTAAATTGGTCCTTAAAATTGTTATGTGGTGGAAGTGTCATGTCTTTTACACTCGAATTCCTCCACGTCGACACCTATTTTTAGTTTTTTATCGAACTGATAGGTAACTAAGATAACAAAGGATTCAATGTCCTGTTTGTGGAAGTTGGAAATTGACAGTGATGGAACTTAAAGTGTGTCCGAGTACATCTGCATTTCCTGTCATGATCGTATGGTCTCATCACTAATAGGAAGATAATTTTACGCTTATAGAGAGTAATTCCTGTCCCTCCCTTCTCTTTCCTAATATTTCCTGAACTTTAAACTTGGGAATCTTAGGGAGTTCCAAAATAGGTGAGTTCAGATATTACTGTGAATGACTGTCTTGACATCACTGATCTAAAATAAGTATCACAGCCGGGCTTGTCAAACTTACACAAGTTTTCCAATCCTGTTTTGTGGCATCACTGTCATGTTTGCACCATTTCCTGTCACGTTTCTTCTTAGTTCATATCGTGATACCATTAGATTCAACCAGTTTGGAAGTCATTCTGTATTTTTCCAATGCAAAATTTTGTTATTACAGGGATCTGTGATGGCTATGGATCGATATGCTGCTGCAGAGAGCTTCTACAAACTTGGAATGGCGTTTGCTCCTGTTCCGGATCTTCACATAATGTGGTTATTGCATCTATGTGATGCCCACCAGGAAATGCAGTCTTGGGCAGAAGCTGCACAGTGTGCTGTGGCGGTTGCAGGTGTGATAATGCAGGTAATAATATATAGATCTGGTATGTGTTTTACATGCGCAGTGGATCATCTCGCAGTCTGGTTGGCGTTTAAGCTCTGCTGTCTTCAATCAAGTCTTCCCGTCCACTAAATACTACTTCCAGAACTTATGTGCATGTTTTGGCTTTCGCCTTGTAGGCCTTGGTGGCTAGGAATGATGGTGTGTGGAGCAAGGATCATGTGTCTGCCTTGCGTAAGATTTGCCCGATGGTAAGTGGCGAGTTTACAACAGAGGCATCTGCAGCTGAAGTCGAGGGTTATGGTGCTTCAAAGCTAACAGTTGACTCCGCCGTCAAGTATTTACAGCTTGCTAATAAGCTTTTCTCTCAAGCTGAGCTCTACCATTTTTGTGCAAGCATTTTAGAACTTGTTATTCCAGTTTACAAGAGCAGGAAGGCTTATGGGCAGTTGGCTAAGTGTCACACTTTACTTACTAATATATACGAGTCCATTCTTGACCAAGAATCAAACCCAATCCCATTTATTGATGCTACATATTACCGGGTGGGATTTTATGGGGAAAAGTTTGGGAAGTTGGACAGGAAAGAATATGTATACCGAGAACCACGAGATGTGCGGCTAGGGGATATAATGGAAAAACTGAGCCATATATATGAGTCAAGAATGGACAGCAACCATATTCTGCACATTATACCAGATTCGAGGCAAGTGAAGGCAGAAGACTTGCAGGCAGGAGTGTGCTATCTGCAAATTACTGCTGTTGATGCAGTGATGGAAGATGAGGATCTTGGGAGCAGAAGAGAGAGAATATTTTCTCTTTCAACTGGAAGTGTTCGAGCACGAGTGTTTGATCGTTTCTTATTTGACACACCATTTACGAAAAATGGTAAAACCCAAGGTGGATTAGAAGATCAATGGAAGAGAAGAACAGTGCTGCAGACTGAGGGTTCATTCCCTGCCCTTGTGAATAGGCTGTTGGTTACCAAGTCTGAATCCCTTGAATTCTCGCCAGTGGAGAATGCGATTGGAATGATTGAAACGCGGACAACCGCTCTGAGAAATGAGCTAGAGGAGCCTCGTAGCTCGGATGGGGATCACCTACCACGGCTTCAAAGTCTGCAGAGGATTCTCCAAGGAAGTGTTGCAGTGCAGGTGGGTTTTTCTCCCATAATATCTGTGTTATAGATTGTGTTGTAAAACGTAGAAATGCTCATCATATGCCTTTCCATGGAAATATGCAGGTGAACAGTGGGGTGTTGAGCGTGTGCACAGCTTTCTTATCAGGAGAGCCTGCAACGAGATTGCGTTCACAGGAACTGCAGCAACTAATCGCGGCACTGCTTGAATTCATGGCGGTTTGTAAGCGAGCCATTAGGGTTCACTTTAGATTAATCGGAGAAGAAGATCAGGAATTCCATACTCAGCTTGTCAATGGATTTCAGTCTCTCACCGCAGAACTCTCCCATTACATCCCTGCTATCTTATCCGAACTTTAGTGTATCTTTGTCAGTTTTTGTTACGAGTTTTGTGCTTTTTTCTTCCACCATTTGGCTTGGCTATATGTTTATCATTTCTGTAATTCTTAGTTTAATGACAACAAGTGAGAAAAAAATTATAAATGACAATTGGTTGACTTCTAATTCAGAAGCTTATGTTATATTCGATCGAGGACATGAGCTCTCTCAGCTTCAAACACAAGCCGCTCAACTATTTAGGATGCCTGCGACATCTCAGAAGGCAATCAAGTAATCAACAGTCACAGTAGAAGCACAAGCTGAAGAAGATGAAGAGGAGGTTGGTGAGACCGGTGCTGATGCTCGTGACATTGAATTGGTCATGACTCACGCTGTAGTTTCGGGTAGCAGATCGGTTAAGTCACTCATGGGTCACGTCTTCAGACATTGTAAGTGCAATAATATGGTTCTCACTCCTTGAAGAGAAAATGAACCTCTCTCTGCTTTGTTCATTGGCAAATTGTTTTTATATAACTTTGAAGTTTCATAAAATCGGATTATTGCCCTTTCTGTTATCTAATCTCATTGTATGTACTTAGTTATGATGCATCTGCATTATCTGACTTCTAATCTTTTTTGCCAACACATGTGAAATTACACGAACATAAGTTTGATAAACGTAAAGAAGTTAGGATTTAGAAACATCATCTTGTGAAAAATAGGCAAAGTTAATTATACGAAAGTCTCAATAGGAACGTTTAAGCAAAGAAGTGACACATAAGAGACGTTGAAACACTATGCATAGATTCTAACTCGTCAATCATCCTCTGTTTCTTTTCAAGACTGCAGGTTGAATTCATCGAAATTTCCGCCCTTTTTAAACACTTAAAGTTCTCCAGAATGTATCTTATGAGTTCTTTTTCATCTTCTCTTCCTCCATATCCTTTCCATTCAAAGATCGTGGGATGAGACGACAAGCATTCGGGAACAGAACTCGGTTGGTTCCATAAAACTGGAGCATGATTCTCTGACCGTTCAATCAGAAATGTGGAGTCGACCATCAAAACCTCTAGTTTAGGAGAATTAGAGAGCAAAACCACAAGTGATTCACACAAGTCCGGGTAAAATCGATGTATGCTACACTCTTTAAGTAGAGAGTAAACGGCGTTACACCATGCAACCATTGTATCACCACGTATAGATAGCTCAAGATACTCGATTGAAGAAAGAGATCTCAGAAGTAAACGGAGCATATATTAATTAGAGTGCCACGTCAGCATTATTTTTTTATAATGATAAGTCTCCTCCGCTCAATTTCAGATCAGAATCAGATCATCCATGGAAACAGCGTCGAGAGTGGAACTGATTGTTAAAGGCAACTTACCGGAGGTTCCTTCTCAGTACATTCAGCCACCGGAAGCTCGACCTAATCTCCATTACTCCGGCGATGCAGCTTCGATCCCAACCGTCGATCTCTCGAGCTCCGATTCCGCGAGAGAAGCCATCGGTGACGCTTGTCGCGACTGGGGAGCCTTCCACGTAATCAACCATGGTGTTCCAATCCATCTCCTTGATCGGATGAGGTCTTTAGGTCTCTCTTTCTTCCAAGACTCTCCCATGGAAGAGAAGCTACGTTACGCCTGCGACTCTACCTCCGCCGCATCTGAAGGTTACGGTAGCCGTATGTTGCTTGGTGCTAAAGATGACGTCGTTTTGGATTGGAGAGATTACTTTGATCATCACACGTTTCCTCCCTCTCGTCGTAACCCTTCTCATTGGCCGATTCATCCTTCTGACTACAGGTTCATGCTCCTTTTGATTCACCTCTTAGTTCTGACAAAATGTTACATCTCTCGATTGATTGATTTGATTTGATTTGATTGGTAGACAAGTTGTTGGAGAATATGGTGATGAGATGAAGAAACTAGCTCAGATGCTATTAGGGCTAATCTCAGAGAGTTTGGGTCTTCCTTGTTCATCTATAGAAGAAGCTGTTGGTGAAATCTATCAGAACATTACTGTGAGCTATTACCCTCCTTGTCCTCAGCCTGAGCTCACTCTTGGTCTTCAGTCTCATTCCGATTTTGGTGCCATTACTCTCTTGATTCAAGATGATGTTGAAGGTCTTCAGCTTTACAAGGATGCTCAATGGCTCACTGTTCCTCCTATCTCTGATGCTATTCTCATTCTTATTGCCGATCAAACCGAGGTTTCTATTCTCTCTTTGATAGAGAATGCAAGCTAGAGAGAAGATTCTGACATGCTCTTTTAAAATTCTTGTGCAGATCATTACCAATGGAAGATACAAAAGTGCTCAACATAGAGCTGTGACTAATGCGAATCGGGCGCGGTTATCAGTCGCTACCTTTCATGATCCCTCCAAGACTGCAAGGATAGCACCAGTTTCTCAACTCTCCCCACCGTCTTACAAGGAAGTTGTGTATGGTCAATATGTTTCTTCCTGGTACTCTAAAGGTCCTGAGGGTAAACGAAACCTCGATGCTCTTCTCTACTAAGTTTATGCTAATGAGTATGTGGACGCCAATTGCCACGGCTGAAAAGTGGTTTCACAATAGTGGCTGTAAAAACTCAAAAGACACAAACGATAAATAATAATAAACTGAATGAATCCTAGTCGCTATGTTTTCAGAAGCTGAATGCTTGAACGTTTCAATAATGCTTTCATTTGCTTAATACAAAAATCATAATGATAGAGATGTTACAATGAGTAAAAATTGACTTGTCAAAAAATAAAGATTTGAGATTAACAGTCGTAAAGGAAGGATGGCTCAGAAGACACTCAGTATGAAGGAGAAGGGAAGGGTCCTTGCAAGCCGTATGCTCATCTATTTGAGATGGCAACATTATAGAATGAACAATGGCATATGATTCTCACGATTTAAACCATGAAACATTCAGAGACTACAGTGCAAATACCAGACCCAGCGGTTAAACTCAGTAGCAATTGAATTGGTGATATGAAGCCATCATAATTAATTAATTACGATCCTTGACAAATGTAAATGCAAATGACAATTTATAAAACAATGCAAGCATAAATGTACCTCCCATCAACAAGGAGAGAGATTCTTGAGCCAAGGTATTTATCTATCTAAGCAGCTTTGATTAAAAAGATTCCAGCTCTCACCAACATGGGTGAAAGTGAATTCAGCCAAGTTTTCCTCACCTGTAAAAGCAAGCATCAAACTTTCAGCCACATTGCCAACAAAGCCATCAGTAAAAATAGGCAGAAGAAACACATACAAAGCAAATAACCTGCGTCGTAGCAATGCATCTTCCACAAGCTGCTTGTAAGTCTTAAATCATCAGAAGAACATCACAATACTTAAATGCTTGGGAGCTGAACCAATCGTTACTTTCCATTTTTTGACAATCCATCTTTACCTGCAAGAGTGAAAGTGATACACCTGCAGCTGTGGTATCCAAGATTTTCCCTTCAGAAAGATAGGGAACGAACTTACCAAATGGCTGCTGTTAGTATAGGCAAATCAGAACATAAGATCATATTCGCATTATTTGACTCAAGCTATATAATCATTGACATTACAAAGTAAAAAGCTTTTCTCTTGGGTTCCAGAAATGACATGAATCTCAAGAAATGAATTCAGATACCTGAAAATAGAATTGTTTCTAATGGGGGTTAACACTAAATCTTGAGCTCTATACAATTACTAAAAAACAATCAGTGTAAGTTGAGAACATGCATCATCCGAGGGGATAACTCATGAAAGACATATCCACTTGACATAAAAGCTTGATCAGAAAGTCCTCTAAACATTTCCCCCAGGAAGAGGAGAGCAGATGCTTCACCCATACCTAGCAATATAGCAAGACCCTTCATCATATCTGGTAATGCCAAAAACTCGTCTCTGCCAATCTTTTGGTATGTCAAATCATGGGAAAGTCTCTTTTACATCAGACCATCTGCTTCATAAGCTTCCTGATATGTGGTCTCTACAAATGGGCTTTGCCATCCCAGCGGATACCAACTTAACTACCATTGGCCATTACTAAAGATCCAGTGACCATCAAGGTTTTGGAACTTGAGGTATCACCATGTACTTGTCAACTTGTTTGTCCACAAAGTCACGAATCTGCATATATATTAATCAAATGCAGGGACAATCAATCAGAAACTGTTCTAAAATAGATAACAAATATATAGTGATATTTACTATGAGAACCTGTGACCAAGATTATCTAAATTGACATTTTTGTCGACACCAGAGAGAGGGATAAACTAGAAACTTAGGAGACAATAACTGTGGCAAAAGAAAACTCTGAAACTTTTGAAGCTATTTACAAACCTTATTTTTCCGCTTTGAGTCGAGGAACTGTGTAACAGCCATAGCTTTCTCCACATCTGTTGTATGTTGCATAACCTGATAAATGCCCAAGAGTTTCAGAAGACTCATTTTCTTAATTCAAGTAGAAACAAGAAACGCAATATAGTAGTGTAGAAAACCACAAAGTCACAAACCTTTGTTGCTGTCTTCTTCATAATTGACTTGTATACATCTCTATCAATTTTCTTTGCTCTATACGGGGCCATAAGCAACGATGCAACAAAATCTACAACTCCCTGTTTCAAACGATCTGCACTCCGGATATGATTTTTATGTGGCTCTTTATTCACTGTAACCTGTGACACGGAACATTCATTCGCTCGTTGGTCATGCTTCCAACTAGGAGGGCCAGTCGAACAAGCAATCGAATCTTCTTCATCCTTTATATGCAAAGTACGATTGAAAAATTCAGGATCAGCAGCAGCAGCTTGAGATTGCCATCTATCTATAGCCTGAGAATCCTTGAAACCATCGCTACTACCACCAGTATCAACCCATGCCCCAGTTAAGAAACTGGTATCCGCAGCCACACTTTCTCCAGAACATTCTCTGAACTTCGAATGAGATACAAGCTCATTCGAATGGCTAGGCTGTGAATAGTTATCAACTGGAATCCTTGCACTGTCAAGGTCAAGGCACGAGGCAGGAAAATCATACCAGTCCCTAACTTTGCAGTTCCTCGAGTCAATCTCTGACATACAATCTTGTCTTCCTAAGACATTTCCAGGAAACTTTTTCCTGAAATCAGATTCGTCCATCTTTGCATACTGCTCTCGCCTGGCAAACTTATGAAATGAGGGGATCTTAGGAAGCTGCAATGAAGTATTATGATAGGCCTCAGAAAATGCCTGCAAGACAGAAACATATAATTTATTCGTTAACAAACAGATAAATAAAGAGTTAACGGCCTCAGAGAAAACAAAAACATTCAGTAAGCATCCATAAATGCCTTTCACTAATTTAGAGATTAAAAAAAACTTGCCTTTGCAGCTGCTTCTGCTGCTGCACGAGCCGCCTCAGCTTCAGCAAACACAGCCTTCTCTTCCTCTGACATAGGTAGCTGGTTGTCCTCAAACTCTTCATCTGTTTTCACATCGTTGCCATTGCTCAGCTTTCCCTTACTGTCTGTGTCCGGACTATTCAGTTTTCTTCTTATTCTAGAGGTGTTTGTAGTATTCGCTTGTCTCAACGATTTCTTTCCACTATTAGCTTTTTCTTTCCGGTATAGATCCAGCCACACATTAACAAGCTGACTTGCAATGGCACGAATATCACGGCTCGTGTGTGCACAAACCTTTTCTTTCACAGTCTTCCCAATACCTGCATCAGCAAGTGGAAAGTAACCAACTTAGAGAAAATCAAACAGGGCTGAAATCCCAAAACAGATAGCACATGATGTCGAGTCTTAAGACAGAACTGATTGCATGTGATATATTAGGTTGGGACAAAAAGTGTACTTGGAAGAAAAACCAATACCTGATAGCCTCAAGGCAAAGAGGTCACTCGTAACTCGAACAAGAATATGTACACAGTGACGTAAAAGCTGGGTTCCATTCTTACCCATCGAATCCTAACAGAAAATTTTATATAAGCAAGAATATGTAAAATAGCCAATAGAAATTCGTGGAACAAAACATATAAGCGAAAGTAAGTTGAATTTAGTGCTTTGGTAAAAAAAACTATCTCACTGAGCTTACCAGGATCCAAGAGTTCAGCACTGCAAGCCCTTCTTTTGTACCTGCAAAGGATTTCAAGGTTTCACCAGGTAGGTTAAGCAACTCCTTGGCTAAATGCAAACGCCCGACAGTTGTTTTGGCAGAGAAGAACATGTTTCGTAGCAATGATTGCCTGGCTAGCACATTAGACAGCTCAACAACTTCCAGCCTCTTTATTAGGTCTCTGACTTCATCCCTTACAGGTACAGATTTCCTCTGCGCTTTTTCTAGTGTTTCTATTTCGGCTGTGTAATCATTTCCACTTCTAAGTATATCAATTATACGCACAGCTTCCCGGACTCCAGTCATCATTGCACCACCAACAGTGTCAGGATGCTCTTTGCATGTTGCCTCACCAGCAAAAAACAAACAATTCTGAACAGGCCTTCCCAATACATCATAATCTTCACCAGAAGCACCAATAGCAACATACGAGTAGGCACCATAACTGTAAGGATCAGTGCCCCAGTCAGTAACTACCGAGGCGACAGGATCAGGAACCAGATCCCCACCAAAAAGCTTCCGAAGAACCATCATTGCATGGTTCACGTGCTCAGACTTACTCTTGTTTGTATATTCAAAAGCAGCCTTCCCAACCACCAAAGCTATCAGGACAGGAGCACCAACAGTTTTTTTGACATTCCAAAACATAAAGCACTCACCTCTTAGATCTGTTTCCTCAGCAGTTGCCCCAAAGTAATCAACACTATCATCCCAAAATACCGTTGGGAACTCCAAAACAACTTTATTTAGAACTCCAAAACCAAGTTGTTTGATTGACGCATATTTCCAGTCCGGCAAGGGTGGTGAAAACTTAATAGTTTCTGCTTTCAAGCATCCAAGTGGAACAGTTACCAGAACAGCATCTCCAAGATACTCACAGCCATTTGATGTACTAACTCTGACTTTATGCTTGCTGTTATCCATGGCAGATACATCAGAGACATAAGATACATCTGAAACTATTTTGTTTAAGTGAATGTCCAGTCCTTCTGCAAGCGACTCAACAACTCGGCTATAACCACCCTTAATCATAGCATGAGGCCCTCCAAACCCGCCATAAAACTCATCTTGATTCCAGTGAGGAAGCGAAACTTCCTTGAGGACAGCAGCACAACCATATTCTGTGTGAGCAAAATGCCAATTCATAACTCTTCGCTCCAAAGGATTCAAAAAATCATCTTTCCAGCTTTCATCCTGCATAAAGGGACCTCTGATGCCCGTTTTTGAGCTTGAATTGAGAAGCCCAAATTTGTCAATGTTCACCTTGTCATGTGGCATTCTCAGCCGTTGAAGGCCATATTCTAGACCATCCTCAAGAGACATTTTATTTGCTCTTTCCTTGCCTATTTCCTCAACAAGCAAATCTACATCGTCAATTAGACTGTTGAACTCTGCTTGTAGAGCATCATCTAATTCTGCAGGAACCTTTTTCCCTGTTACAGTATCATAAAGAGGACAGAATCCATGTAACACGCTCAACTCCAGACCTAATTGGTTACAGACCAATACCGATGGATCTGGCATTCTTTCAGATGGCACATCAGCCTCAATGCCTGTAATTATGCTAGCCCCAAGATCCACAGGAACTGAAAGAGACGACCGGTCTGTAAATACACGACCACCTACTCTACTCCTTGCCTCAAGAACGGTTACAGAAAAACCCTGGCGCTGTAAATGACGTGCTGCTGTTAATCCAGCAGGACCAGCTCCAATTACTATAACTTTCTTCTCATCTATAACCTCACATGGAACACAGTCCCTTCCTCTCATTTGATTACTATGTGCAGAGGAGAGTGTGCTAGACAAAGCAGGCTTCGCTACTGAAAATGTTTCAGGATGCTTTTCAACATTAGATGCAGTACTATCCTGTAAAGCATTCATGCTCACAGAACGTTTGTTATCATCAATAATGCTTGCTTCGCATTTTTTGCTGATAGATTCCAACATTTCCGAGGTCGCACATCCTACCAAGTCCCTTTCATCGTTTTGGAGAGCACATTTCTTACCCTCACTAGTTGATTCAACGGCTTTGACCTGACCAAGGATAAAAGCAACTCCCTCTTCAGAATCTGCAACAGAAGCCATAGAACTTTCTTCAAGCTGTCTCCCCTGGAGGAGATCATAGTCTTGATTAGTCGAAGATGCCGCCTTTCCATTCACAGATGAAATTCCAGCATTTATATAACCCTGTAAAAAAACGCAATTTCACATGCGGTCTATAAGAAACCAGCACTCATTCTCTTTTCAATAATGCATATAAATTAAAAGCAAACTTAAGAAAAAAAAATTCAAACACAAAGATTAATAGGAGACAGGATCGAACCACACAAATATAACAGCAAAGACTTACTCTCTGATCAAGAAACTTATAGACTTCTCTGATAAGGGAAGCTGAAGGCAATTCACTCTCAGAAGGGCCTCCGGTAACACCACATTCAGTGACAGGTAAGATTCGGCTGACATTTTTACTCCACAGGCCTAAGATAGAGTTCCTGTATCAATACAGCTATCAGTTCTGGTACATCAAAACAGGGGGAATTAAGATCTTCAGGAGGACGAATGAAACACAAAAACAATAATATTGAGAATAACAAAATCGTTCCAAGTAAAACTGGTGAACACAAAATGGACAAAAACCAGCTTAAAAATTCTTTAGTTTCATTGCAAACATACAGTACAGTAAGTGTTCAAGGTTTCCAACAAATGAAGAAGCCAAAAATGGGATTGACATCTTAAAGTACACCCTTCTTATAAGATCGTAATAAAAATACATTCTATACAAAATAAGAAACACTGAAACCAAGTATTTGAATACATAACAGCTACAAAAAGGAAACTAACCTGCAAACTAGGTACTCCTGATTGCTACCTTTGCGCTTCAACACCTCTTTAAGTATAATCTTCTCAATTGGACTTACTGACTGGGCTTTAAGTCCAGCTGTTACCGCAGCTGCTCTACCAATTTCAATTTCCTTGGAAATAGATGGAACAAAACCACACTTGTCGCTTCCCTTAAAGGACTTGTCACTTTGACAATCAAGAAAGCCTTGCTCATTCTCCCATTTCACGTCTCCTTCATACACCATGTTTCCAAGCTTACGCTTTTTAGCAATACGCTCTGGGCGTTGCAAGGTCGATGGCTTCCCAGAATTAGGTAGTGAAATTGCATCCCCTCGGAAATTTTCATCTTCGCAGGGAATTATAGAAACCGGCGAAGCTTGAGCAGTTCCATCTTCTAGAGTATTAACTTGAATACCACCTCCATTAGAAGCATTATGGTGTGAAGAATACTTGCACTTTTGACAGAGAGTAACCTGAGTATTAGACTCAAAGGAACGATCCTCAAAATTAAATTGGGTACCACAATCACACATAACTAAATTCTTCTCTCGGTAATAACCGGACTCTGAAGTTGGCTCTCCCAAGTGTATGTGCTTATCAGGAGCAATAGTACAATTAACTTCGCCATGGACATCTGGCATGGGGACAGACACCCTGGATAGCTCCACAGCCTTCTCTGACATTGGTATCTCGGATTCCTCCTTTGTAATTTGATGAAAGACATCTGCTTCCTTCTCACTGGATACTGTTTCTACTTTTTCATGACTGGGAGAGGCTGCCTTATCTTTACCAGAAAACTTATGCAAGAGGGTTCCAGTTTCTGAAGCACATTTTTGAATAGAATTAGAAGCACCGTTTTCCCTAAGTAATACACTCTGCACCTCGTTTTTGTTGGCTTCCTCAATTGGTTTCAAATTAGAATTTGTTACAGTATCAACACCCTCGTGGTTCCTAACTCTTGAGGTTCCTGATTCAACACCTTTCTTGTTACCCTTCAACCTCTTCCTAAAACTGGCTAATGTGTCATCCATATCTTCAGAATCCTTGCCCAAAGCACTCAGCTTCTTTTCCACAACCTGTTTCTGCCTCTGTTTACCAGTACTTTCTGTCTCAACCTTATCCTTCTTGGAACTTTTATGCTTCATAATCTCTAAGAGAGATCCAATAGGTTCATCATCATCAGCATCATCGTCAAACTGAAAAACCTTAGATCCTCTCTTGGAACCAGATTTCTTCTCCTTACCATCCATACCTATCTACTTATTCCTTACACCCAATCTAAAACCTCCAATGTAAACACTGTCTATCAAAACTCTCAAATTCGAACGCACAATTAACAAAACTTTCCCTAAGCTTCTCACCTCAAAAATCAAGTCTGCTCTGATCAAGATTCGTCCTTGGTAGGGGTTCTGAGATATCTCCCTTTCAAATTTACCACGGGAAGTTCACAAAATCAAATTTTTAGGGTTTCTAGCAGAGTGAGCTCGAAACCTAGAACCAGAGTAAAAGGAAAACGAAATGAGTAACGGCCAAGACGATTAGGGCAATCACATACATCAAAACAGAAATGAACGCAGAGAGGAATACTGATGCAAAATGCTAGAATTAGTGGATAGAGAAAGAGAGCTACTAGGGAAGAGAGAAAGAGGTTCAAAACTGGATTTAGGGTTTACAAAACCTCATTCGCAAGGAGATTGGTGATACAGAAATCGAAATTGAAATTTACCTGAAGTAGCCGAAGAGCTTTTTATCTTCGTCGAGATCTCAGAAGCAACGATTCATCAATGTTCAAAACACCCAAACGAACAATGGTGGTGGTGAAGCTAAAATTTTTATCAGGGAAAAAAAAAAAATTGGTGAAGCCTAAATCAGGAAATTAACGATTAAAGAGAAATGCGACGTATGCTTCAAAACGCTGCGTATGGTATTTGTTTATGATATTTTAGTTAAGTACATGGGGAAAATATATAGTTGAAAAGATTGTTTTGGTTTAGTATTTAGGTAAATGAAAATATGAGTCAATGATTTACAATTAAAAATATATTACCAAAAAAGATATCTAGTTTATAAAAAGTTAAAATTAAAATTAGTGATAAAAGTAAATTTTTTATTCAATTTAGATTTACTTAGAAAATCAAATTAGAAACTACGGTATTATGTTGAAGAAAATAATATATAGCACTATTTTCACTTTAACCATATACTTACTGGTTTATATAATCTCAACATTATCATCTTTAAACTTGGTTTAGGATAGAAATTTATTTCTGAAGAGTGTGAGTGTGATACATTGTTGATAAGGTTGATAAGAAAAGTACTTTGACACTAAGAAATAAGAATACTTGTTGAATTTGTTGAATGGATGAGTGAGTGCTTAGTAAATTAGAAACTAAATTTATCAAAACATAATATTTAATAAAACAAAACAAAACAAAAAAAATCGAAAATATCTGTAGGATAGCGTAAATAATCACCTAGGTAATTTAATTTTGCATTCATGGAGTCAAGAGAGCAATGAAACACAAGAATGCAAAGAAAAAGCATTTGCTTAATGAAGTCATTTTGAGAAACTTCCTCCTTTCTAACGATCTCAGTTCCAAACCAACCGTCAATTAATCTCTAGATCTATTGAAAGAGATTGTTCGAAATTCTTCGAACAACACCAAACTCCGAGGAAACTCCACCACTATATACACCTAACTTGATGTAGTATGAACTTAGCAAAAGGAAGTGACAAAGATGTTACTCCTCGAAAAAATTGGAGAGATCGTATAAGATTTAGAAGAAAAACGGAGACATCAACGGACACAGATGGAAGAGAGATCAATTTCGCTAGAGCGTATATACACAAAAGTATATAAAATTTTGATAAATCGAACAAAGCTAATAACGGAAATCCGATAAAAGGTCGGCAGTTATTTTGTTTGTATATACACGAAAATATATAAAATTCCAGACAAAACCGAAATCAAACTCCATCGACAAGAAACCTCTCCTCTCAGAAGGATTTGAGAGAGAGAAGAAACTATTTTTAGTCGTCGGATTTTAATTTCGGTGTACTGAAAATTGCTTTCTCTATCTGAAAAATATGAGTGAGAAAATAGAAAAAAAAACATATTTTTCTGGTCGAGTACTCTTTTGTTTAAAAATTTCTTTAATTTCGTAACTTTTTGTTTCTATGAATCAAAGATCAAAATTACAATTTGTTATTGGATTTCAACGAATCCAATATATTTTTATTAATCCCAATAAAGTAACGTAAAAGGCAGAATACTTTACTAGTGTTATAATTTATATAGTTAACTAAAATTAGGTTTATGAAATACTATTTTACTAGAAATAAATACCCGATCGACCATGTTGAATTATTATTTTTATACATTAAATTTTTCGATTATATACTTCGAATTCTTGGGTCATAATCTAAATCTAAAAACTAATAACTTTTAAAATTGATTCACATAATAAATTCAAAACTAATAGCTTACACCACAATATAAATTAGTATTTTTTAATCTTAATATATTATGCCACAATCATCTACGTACTTGGATTATTATATGTACTAACCTTTCAGCTTCATTTCTAATTAACATGCAATCACTTAAATGATTTGCAGCATGACTCTTCATTAATGCAATGTAATAACATCAAAATTTAATTAAACGTCAATTACCGTTTCACTCTTCCATTATAAAAAGAAGTAACAAAAAAGTTCTCCCTAAAGATTTTGCTTGCCTGAAAAAAGTATGAATTGCATCAAACAATTTCTCTTGGCAATTTGCTTTTCTCTGGCCCTAACATGTCAAGACCATGTCTTAGTCGGCGGCACCACCACGAGAGACATTATAGTCCCGAAGATTTCTGAGTGGCAAGTCACGGTTGTTAACGGTTTGACAACTGGTGAAACTCTTTTCATCCATTGTAAATCTAAAGAAGATGATCTAGGTGAAATTAATCTGAAGTTTAGAAATAGATTTTCTTGGAACTTCGGAGAAAATATGCTTCACTCAACTTTTTTTTGGTGCTATATGAACAAAGATAATGGTCATATGAATGTAAACGTGTTTTGGGATGATGTTATCTTGTTCCATAGATGCGGTTGGAAGAATTGCATTTGGACTGCAAAAACTGATGGCCTTTATCTTTGGAATTCAGCGAGCGGTGAAGATGTATTGTCAAGAAAATGGGAAGTTGGATGGTGAAGCCATATTTTTGCTTTTTGGTAATTTTTTAGTACATGTATCTTGTTGTTTTTGGCAAAAAAAAAATTGAAATAATAAAAAACATTTGTTTTAACTTTCTCTCTTATTTTGTGTATTTTTCATCAATGATAGATTTTTTGTTTTAGTTCTTTATTTATAGGTCATTTAATTATTAGATTAATTTTCTGAGATAATAAGATCATAGATTAAATAACTACCTTGTTTTCGTTATTTACAGATTTCACTTTCCACTCTTACATATTGGTAAGATTTCTTTTTGCTTTCAAACCATTAAAAACCTGTTAAACGATTAACTTGACTCAAGACAAAGCCATTGATTATTGACTCATGAATCTAGTGACTCATGATGAAGGAGACGAACAGTAAATATTCATTTGATTATTTTAGGTAAAAGGTAGTTCAGACCTAGTCATATATCCTCTAAATTCATATAGTGATGCAAGTATTTTGCATTACTTAGAACTTTATATTATTGATCACCCAACACATGATTTAATAAACGCCATGAAATGCATGTACTATATCAAAATGTTTCTGAAGCATATAGTTGACATGAGAATTTTGGATTGGACTTAAGAATGTGAGAGTTACCTGAAATGTCAATTTTTTTCCTTTGTTAACGAAAACTCATTGGAACAATTGTATCCCCCTTTTGGCAGTATATAAATATATTGATGGCCCAAGTAGCTGTATTTTTCGTTATCAGCCAAGACTCAATAAAGTCTACCGGTCCAAATTTCAACTGAATCACCGGTCCAACCACTATTACCGTAACTAGACCGCTTTTTCTTTTTTACATTCGGACAAAAAAATCAAAATTTCGAGCAACTAAATTGATCTCATCTTCAATCAAATTCATCATCTTCGATACTCGTTTCTTCTCTCTTTGGTTTCATACAGATCCCAAATTTCTAGGGCTCCTAGTCCTTTGATTTCTTCGACTGGAATCGCAATTCCCCACTACGTCAAGCTGGACAGACACCGAAGGGATCGCCATGAGAGTGGCGGCTACGAGGATTCCTACCATAACCACCGAGCCCATCCCAGAGGTCCATCTCGTCCCTCAGATTCACGCTTCGAAGAGGATGATGATGATTTTCGCCGCCACCGTCGTCGTCGTGGAAGCAGCCCTAGCAATTATCGAATTGGAATTGGGGGCGGAGGAGGAGGTAATGGTGGTCGACGCTGGGAAGATGACACTCCTAAGGATTTTGATGGTCCCGGAGATGGAGGTTTCCGGCAGATGAATGGTCCCCCAGATAGAGTAGATTTTAAGCCTATGGGTCCTCACCATGGTGGAAGTTTTCGGCCTATGGGGTTTGCCTACGATGATGGTTTTCGTCCAATGGGTCCTAACGGTGGTGTGGGAGGAGAAGGGACACGGTCAATTGTTGGAGCTCGGTATAACTATCCCGCGAAGTATCCTCCTTCAGAGAGTCCAGACAGGAGGAGATTTATCGGTAAAGCAATGGAGTCTGATTATTCTGTAAGACCGACTACACCGCCGGTCCAGCAGCCTCTTTCCGGTCAGAAAAGAGGGTATCCTATCTCAGACCATGGCAGCTTTACTGGAACTGGTAAGCATGAGTTCACTCTTCTTTCTTCTATGTATATTTATTCTTGTAGTCTGTTAAGGTTCCTGAGTGTCTCTTATTTTTGTGGGAATCAATGATTAGAGTATTGAAAGGTAGTATGGTTGTTATGTTACTGTATTGTTGAAGGTTTTTCATGGGATCCTTTCGATTTTCCCATGTATGTGATAATCAAAACTATATGCCATCTTCATGTGTATCCTTATCTGGTTAATTTGATTTGCAGATGTCTCTGATCGTAGCAGTACAGTCAAGCTTTTTGTTGGATCTGTACCAAGGACAGCTACAGAAGAAGAAGTGAGTTAATCTTGGAAATCATTGTTATCTATATACTCATTACTGAGAACCTTTTCTAAATTTTTTCTGTTGGTTTTCATATTGTAGATCCGTCCCTATTTCGAACAGCATGGAAATGTTCTGGAGGTTGCTCTGATCAAGGACAAGAGAACTGGACAGCAGCAAGGTATGTCAATCTCCATTTTATTAGGAAATAGTCGTGAATTATACTTTTTAAAATTTCAGGTCTCCCTGAAAAGGCTGATGGGAAGCAACCCCAGTCTCATCATTGGCCTCCAATTGTTTGCAACAATTTTCGGGCTTATTGCTTATGCTTGCCAGCGTCTTATCTGTGTTCGATTCTGTCACAGAAGAAGGCTACCTGTGCTAAGAAAGGGTTTATGTACTTATGTTGGGCAAATAGATTTCGCTACTTGTGTGTATTCTAGAACTTTAGATGTGTTTGAAAAGTGTAGAATTTATTGAGGGTGTTTTAGAGTTGGAGTTAATGTACAGAGAACTGAATTTTGCTGTTGCCTTTATAGTGGGAATTGGTTATAAGAACATCGCTATTTTCCTCTCCTATTGAAATTCATTTTCTTTACTCTTCCTCTAGATGGATTGAAGATGTTGTGTATGGTCTTGACAGGATGAATGTATTTTTTTAAGTTGGTAGTTTGATAAGGACATGAGGTTCAAAAGATGGTTTCTTGATTTGCCACTCCTGCTGGTCAAAGATTTGGCCGTCTTTCTAATTTTATCATGTTGGAGGTTTGGCGTCTTCATTTTCTTTCATATCAATTTATGGGTGTGCTGTCTATTGGTTAATGATGGCATTCCTTTTACCTTTTTGGATGAGTGATGCTGGAATGAATGCGTTTCTCCTTTTCTTTTGTTGATGGCCTGAGGAACTATGATGGCTATATTTCTTTCCACTCTCTTTGAATGGCCTGAAATGTGTGCTTTCTGTATGGTCGTCCCTCTCAATTTCTTGGATGGCTTGTGATGTGATATACCATCTCTCGTCATAGGTGAATGAATGATTTGTTTAGTAGTTCTTATGTATGTATTTTGTATGTTCCCACGTCTCTATTCCTTGGATGGCTTGTGATGTGATATACCATCTCTCGTCATAGATGAATGAATATTTTGTTGAGTAGCTCTTATGTCTGTATGGTGGCCCTTGCAGTGCTGATCGATATTTATGTGGAAGAAATGTTTGATGATAGATTTTTTTTGTATGCTCCCTTTTCGCTAATCAAGCCTTTGTGCTTGCAAGGTGCAACTGTTATTTTATTATTGAATTTCCTGTTCTACTACTCCATTTAGTTCTGTCTCTATTTTGTCAGTGTGAAGAAATACTAGACGATGAATGGTGTGTTTGTACGTGCATAGTTATTTATAAATTCTTGACTTTCCAAGAAGTTATTATTTCTATAACTGCTACACCTTTGTGGATGGCAGAACAAATGCATCTGATTGTGGTGACATAAACACTTTTGATCGCGGTTGAATGTACTAGATTCCATACAACTCTTTCTTCAGCCTTGTGAAATATTATTATGTTAGGTGGTGCAAACATATGGAAGGAACCTGATTGTTTTAGTTTCTTAGAATAGTTTCTGATGTTAATACAGCATGTTGACTTCACTCTCTTGCCCTTGATCAATCAGCATCAGGCAGGGGCCTAATTATGTATTACATGAAGCAATCGTATTCTTTTCTGAATTAGATTTTTTTCCAATGAGTTATCTTGCCCATAACTGTAGTTCTTTATTTGAAGTCTTCAAATGCTTGATGTATGGTGACGAAAATGTGTATATGTTTTGGTTTTGATTATCCGCTACTCATCAATTATTGAGATTCTTACATACTGAATCCGTTACTTTGGACCTATAGTTATGTTTTATGTTGCTAATTAACTTGTACATGTTTCTAGATTTTCTTTCAAATGGATCCTGCTTGGACAAATGCAGCCACCCTTTGTCTGAAAGGCCCTCTTGTAGATATGTTATCTGCAGATACTGACTGTGTTCAATTTTTTAATATTTGTTTTTGCCATATTCTCCATTTGAAGACATTAATTTATTCTCTCCAACAACTTTACATCAATATTTAAGTGGAGGCTGTCAGACATGTCTTATGATTTTCCTACTGAACTTATGTGCTTTGAGTAGTACATCTTGTTACTAGTACAATTTGATGGTAGAAGGAAAAGTTGAACCCTGAAACAGATAGCTTAAGTATCAGTCTTTAATGCAGGCTGTTGTTTTGTAAAATATGCAACTTCGAAAGATGCGGATAGAGCCATCAGAGCACTGCACAATCAGATCACTCTTCCTGGGGTAATTACCCTGAGGCTTTCTCTTATCAAGAACAGGAAACTATAGGTTGTTTCACCTTTTATAATTTTGTTGATTCCCAGGGAACTGGTCCTGTTCAAGTTCGATATGCTGACGGGGAGAGAGAACGCATAGGTAATCAACTTCCACACAGAGTATCTAATGTGGCTGTCATTGTCTAGTGTTCATAGCCAAGACCATACGCTGCATAAGTTCAGATTACAAAAATTAAGAAAATGTGGGAAATGATATGAACTTTATGGATGTTGATCCTTTTCTTTCCCTGTTTTCTTTGCCTTACTATCAAGTGATATAGTTCTCTTCTTCTGAAGGCACCCTAGAGTTTAAGCTTTTTGTTGGTTCACTAAACAAGCAAGCCACTGAAAAAGAAGTTGAGGAGGTATGTTTCGTATCTTACTTTTTGAAGTTGTTACTTATGTCAGATTAACGGAACAGGGAAGAGTTCTAAACTTGGATATTATTGTGTCCCCTGTTACCTGAGTTGATAATTTTAAATGACTCTTTGATAAATTTTGTTAGTCTTACCAAAGGGTGAGTGTCTAGAAAATCTGTGTCAATAATGCAAGCGCTTGGACATTCTACTTACTGTGTAATCTCTTCTTCCAATTGATCCAACTGTTTGACTGTCATAATAGATAAAATTAATAAATGTGAACGGCTACCTTCCCAGTTCAACTTATGTGTTTCAATTTCTCATGTAATCTTTTAACAAACTGTTTTATTGTTATTGCTTTAACAGATCTTTTTACAATTTGGTCATGTGGAAGATGTCTATCTCATGCGGGATGAATATAGACAGAGTCGTGGTATGTTTTGTAATTTGTACTAGATTCTATAAATTATTTGTTGTGTGATGATGTTGAGATGGTGAAACTGTGTTTTTCACTTTGTAGGATGTGGGTTTGTTAAATATTCAAGCAAAGAGACGGCAATGGCAGCTATCGATGGTCTCAACGGAACTTATACCATGAGAGTAAGCTGTGAATCACATAAGTATCTCAGTTTCTCTCATTATCACCCTTTGGACCTGTTTTGTTTACTGGCCTCTATCCTTTCCCCAGGGTTGCAATCAGCCATTGATTGTTCGGTTTGCTGAGCCAAAGAGGCCTAAACCTGGCGAGTCAAGGTAATGCCTTGGGTACTATATTTTGATTAATCCTAATACTCTTATCAAGTAAATTGTATATACCTTCATTCTTTGTTCTGTCTGAGTTATATTTGTGGAGAATCTTTTGGACATGGTGGAGAGTTGGGAACCCTGTTCCTTCTCCAGTTATTACTGGAATGTGAAGCATTGCTTTCTAGATATCCTTAAGTAGTTTCTGTTTCCAGGGAAATGGCACCTCCTGTTGGACTTGGTTCAGGGCCTCGTTTTCAAGCTTCAGGACCAAGGTAACTGGTGTGAAAGGAGATCATGATTATGCTCATTAGGTAATTATATATGTTGACTTACCCCGGTCTCCTCATCTCTATTTGTTAGGCCTACCTCTAACTTTGGTGACTCTAGTGGGGATGTAAGCCACACAAATCCTTGGCGTCCAGCTACTTCACGAAACGTAGGCCCACCTAGTAACACTGGGATCCGTGGTGCCGGTAGTGACTTTTCCCCTAAACCAGGTCAAGCAACATTGCCTTCAAATCAGGTGAGAACAGGTTGATGATCATGTATATCATCTTAAATCTGCACATTCATATAAGTAAGCGCATAGAGTTTGCATGTATTGTGCGAGACAAATAAAAAGAAAGTACTTCATATACTGCACACATGGGCTTATGACAGGTGAAAAGAAGCATGAAGTTCTGACCTTTCAACTTTTCATATAATGCAACAAACACGATGTGTGTTGCTCAAATGATATGGCCTTAATTTGCAGTTTGTCAGTTACTGAGGCAATTTTTTTTTTGAATAATTTCTAGCCCTGATGTGAGCTTTTTTAAATGTAACATTCTATATTGTTAGGGTGGCCCGTTAGGTGGTTATGGTGTTCCTCCCCTTAACCCTCTCCCAGTCCCTGGAGTTTCATCTTCTGCCACATTGCAACAGGTACTTTAGCTATATTTTTCCAATTAAGCAAATCTGAAAATGTTGTGATGATTAACTTGGATTTTCAATTGTTTCTATTCCATAGCAAAATCGGGCAGCTGGCCAGCATATAACACCATTAAAAAAACCTCTTCACAGTCCACAGGGTCTCCCTCTCCCCCTCCGTCCGCAAACTAATTTCCCTGGGGCCCAGGCACCCTTGCAGAATCCTTATGCTTATAGCAGCCAGTTGCCTACCTCTCAGCTGCCACCACAGCAAAACATCAGTCGTGCAACTGCTCCTCAAACTCCTTTGAACATTAATCTACGGCCAACAACTGTGTCTTCTGCAACTGTTCAATTTCCCCCTCGTTCCCAGCAGCAACCGCTACAAAAGATGCAACATCCTCCTTCTGAGCTAGCTCAGCTCTTGTCGCAGCAAACTCAGAGTCTACAAGCAACATTCCAATCGTCTCAGCAAGCAATTTCTCAGCTGCAGCAGCAGGTGCAGTCTATGCAGCAACCAAACCAAAATTTACCACTCTCACAGAATGGCCGAGCTGGTAAACAACAGGTATGAATATAGTCTCTCAGTTGCATCTGCCCAGACGGGTTCTTCAGCTGCTATTGTGTTGTTTTAACTTAAAATTATTTCCTGATAGACATCCCGTTTTTTATCCTTCATGTGTTTTAGTATTCTCCCCTTTTCTAATGTTCCTCTCGGCTGCTTCTTTATCAGTGGGCTGGATCTGCAATTCCAAGAGTGGCTAGCACCACTGGTTCGACACCAGTGAGCTATGTGCAAACAGCTGCACCTGCAGTAAGTCAGAGCGTAGGTTCTGTCAAATGTACCTGGACCGAGCATACCTCGCCTGATGGATTTAAATATTATTACAATGGTCTAACGGGTGAAAGCAAGGTGAGAAACGTGGTTCCTCTTTAATATATTTCCTTGTGAGTTTCAGGAGTATTCCTCCTGGTTTATTGTGCTATTGATAATCCTTACACATGTATATTTTATATTTGAAGTCCTTCAGTACGTGCCATATTATGTATATAATTCACTTTTGCAGTGGGAAAAACCTGAGGAAATGATAGTGTTCGAACGAGAGCAACAGAAACAGCAACAACATCAAGAGAAGCCAACTATACAGCAGTCCCAGACCCAATTACAGCCGTTGCAGCAACAACCACAACAAGTTCAGCAGCAATATCAGGGCCAGCAATTACAGCAGCCGTTTTATTCTTCACTGGTTGGTTTCGTTTTCATGCTGGTTACATTCAAATATTTTTGTCACATGGTTTCTAATTTGCATATTTACTCTTGTTCATTTGGAGTTGCAGTATCCAACTCCAGGGGCCAGCCATAATACTCAGGTGTATATCTGTTTAATCTGTTTACTTATTTTTCATTTCAAGATTTGATTCTTGATATGCTAATCTTGTGGTAGAAGGAGATTGACCACCTTAAAGTAAAATTCAGTAGCCATGGTTTTGCCAGCATTTTGAAATACAGATAACAAATCTCTAACGTGAATGCCTATTTTCCTTTCTAAAATGCAGTATCCATCATTGCCAGTAGGTCAAAATAGCCAGGTACATATCTGAATCTGTGGACTTATTTTTCATTGAACTGATTGATTCTCAGTTACAACATTGACTTCCTCTGATGCGTAGTTTTTGTAACATATCAGAATAACAAAAACTTCATCTGATTCGTATATTCTCTGGTTGAAAATCTTTTTTTCTTTTCTGGAAAATGCAGTTTCCTATGTCAGGAATTGGTCAGAATGCTCAGGTATATATCTCATTTTGTATTAACAATTTCCCATACCTTCTGTACCTTTGAATTTAATCACAGAACATAATGAGTTCTTGGATTTAATGTCATTTTAAAAAGAAACATCAGTGATATGACTTCCTTCCTTGGTTAAAAATGGTTTAGGCAGAGCTTATTTTCTATTCTGTTTGGATTGTCTAGGATTATGCTCGGACACATATACCCGTGGGAGCTGCTTCAATGAATGATATATCAAGAACTCAACAGGTAGTTATGGTTTTTATCAGTGATTCAGAACTTCTCTCTGTTCATAATTCGTCCTTTGGTATTCAGATGTTCTTTTTCGTTGAAACCGTTTTTTTCCTTAATTCTCTTTACAATCATATCTCTTTTTCCCAGAGCCGTCAATCTCCCCAAGAACTCATGTGGAAGAATAAAGCTTGAGGTTCATATCTACCCTTTCTCTCCTCTCTCTTGTATTTTCTCCATACCGAAACACATTCCAATGTATGTGGTTTCTTTAGTTGAAGTTACCTCTGTGTTGATCGATACTCTACTTCAGGTACATGAGACGAGGAGCTAAACTATCTCAGTAGCTAGATAGAAATTTCTGGAACTAATTAGTCAAGGAGAGGAAAAGCAGCAATGGTAGTGTCCTTAGTCTCTGATTTTTTTAGTTAACCCCTTCAGTTATAATAGATAGGCGATCGTAGACCATCTGCATTCTATCTTTTCTCTAATCAGATATCTCCTCCTTTTTCATTTTAAGAGCTGCCAAACAATGGCCTGTTGTAACATAGCTAGCGCAAGTTATGTCTCATGTTGTGTTACTAGTAGTAACTTAGCTGGGTAAACCAAACTTTGATCCAGATTAGGAGTCATATATAATTATATAAATAGAATATGTACATTCATAGATAGCTCATCACTTATAATGAGACTAGATCTTAGCAAAATCCAACTCTAATTGTCATTTTCAGAGATCTATCAATTTGTAGTTTCCTGATCTTCATATATGTGTTCGCTCTTCTAATGATTACGTAAAATCAGAGTCCTACGTAGGTGGACTTCTTTAATTTTTATATAGATAATTAGATATCATTCAATAAGTCGGGCTTTTATTTTTAGTTAATCATTCTACAATTCTTCCTAATCTCGCTATTACTACCACCGGGTATCCCTCCCATTTTAACCATAGCGTTCTTAAAATCCTCAAAGAAAACCGACTGATCTGTTGCGTAGGTCTCAACAATCGCCCTTGTCCCTGGGTCTTGAACCGCTAAAGCCTGGTCTGATGGAAGCAATCCCTCACCCGAGAGGAGGTTTACATAGTACTGGTTGTCAAATGTTGATGGAGTCACCAAGTCAAGCTGAGTGATACCTACACTGGGCCCAACAGTCGAGCATAACTGTTGCAGTGACTCGAGGAACTCAAGGTTGTCTCCGTGGTTAGCTGGTTGTCCAGTTTGCAGTGGCTGCAACCGAGCTGTAAACGAAGTGCACCGTGCCTTTCCCAATGTATGTCCACCTGGTTTCCATATGTGTAAGTATCAATAACTTGGGTTGGTCTAGAGAAAGATAAAGAAGAGTACAAGAGAATGTATACCGGAAAGAGCGACCATGTCGGTTTGTGAAAGGCCAAGATTCTGGAAAGTAGAGATGAGAGTTGATACGGTTGAGTTTGGTGAGGGTAAGCCATTTGTTGCTGCCTGTTTGCTTGCTGTTCTACTGTCTTTTCTTCCTACTTCCACCTCCCACCTTGGTCCACCCGACTTCAAAAACCCGATTTAAAAATGTTAAACATAGACGATTTGAATTGAGTTCATCAACTTTATAATATGATGATAACTACCACAACGACTGAATCTCTAGCAGCCATGGCAAGAATGTCTGCGCATGAGACGGTCTCTGGACATACAGATTCAATATCAGACTTTATCGAATCAATCACTTCGAACCCTCGTAGAGAATTTAGATTAGGAGGCGCCGTTTTTTCACCAACCAGTCCTTCTGTGTCATCTAACAACACCGAAGCATCACATCCCTGCAATGCATAATGCAAGTCAAAAACAAAAACACATTCTGGTTCGTAGTACTCATTCCCTACTTAACCGGTACAATTTAGATTTGTCACGGTTTAACTAACATAATATAATCCTTCCCGGTTCAATGGTATATAAAAGACGGGGATTAGATGATAGACCAAAACTATTAAAACAAACTTAAGATGAGATGTGACTTGCATTGACAAAACAGTCGTGGAAATGAAGACGGAGAAGAGAAGCAGCCATTCTTGGATCCTCTAACACCGTGGTTTCCACCCACGAGTAGACGATAGACTCTGCTTCGGGGCAGCTATTCCGGTATAAACCAAAATCAAGAACCAAATCGAACCCTATGCCAAAGCTTGAACCGGTTTCTCCACTCCCGTCTTCGCAACTCTCGCTGAAATTGGTTGGATTCTCGGAGAGTGAAAGAATTGGCATTGCAAAGAAAAACATAAGGAACAAGTTAAAGAGATTCTTCATTGTCGTTATATGATCACTCCACTTTCTTCTGAGTTTTAACATTCAATGGAGTTGGTACTATATTAGAAAGCTAGTGTATGTGTGTCCATATTTATAGAAACAATTCAACTATATACACATACATAACACGTATATATGTATGTGTGACTGCATGACTGCATGTGCACTTCAACAACCCAATTACATATTATGTACTCGTCAAATTAATCATACGTACGTCAATAAATGTATGTATATATAAAAGAAGTAGATTGGCAAATATTCAAGTAAAATTGCAATGTTAGTATACCAAATGATTAACAAATTCTCATAATACAATTTATGATCAGCATGTATAATTGTGTGTTTTTTGTTGTTTTTTATGCATGAATTATTATTTGAGCAAAACAAAACGTTTTGGACTAAACTATATACGTGATAAGGGATAAGATTGCATAAGGTGGCTGGCTAATGGCTATTATTAGTAAGTTGTAATAAAAAGGAACAAAAGAGTAGTAATGATATTGTAATGAATGAAGAGGAAACACACAAATAAACCATGTTGTTACTATTGCTAGTGCTAGTGCAAGTGCTAGAGAGATGTGTCGGTATACACTATAGAGTCAGGAGTAGTTAAAAGACAGACCAATTCAGCAGTTGGAATCTGACAGAAGTTAGTAGTATATAATGTGCTTAATTTCTTTCATATTTTTAATAGAACAGAACTTATATAATGAATATCGAATAATTTTCACAATGATATAAAGGTGCATGGGGATATGCATGTGGTTGTTAATGTAAGAAAAAGTACACTAGTCTTCAATGAAGAAAGGGTCAAATTTATTTCGTATTGTCCTCTTCGTATTTCTTTATTTGTATTTTTTTCTACCCCACAAGTTAAATTCTGATATGGGCCGGCCCATGGGCTTTACGCATTTATTGTCTAAATGCCCGAGAAAGTTCATGAAATTACATCCGATTGCCACTACGCAGTCTTTAGTCTTTACTAGAGCTTGACCTCTTCTCTCTCATGTCCGAGTGAACAAATCCCGCCAAAGATACGAAGAGACTGATTGTGAAATCAAAGAAGCATTCAAAAGCTCGTTATCTAAAGATTCTGCGAAGATGAGTACTATGAAATTTTGTCGCGAATGGTAAATACGAATCTCTTCGTTTTTTTTATTTTGGGGGTCAAAACGAATCTGTTCTCTGCTCTTTTATACTAGTCTTCTGAAATTGAAATTTGGGTTTTCATTTCTTAGCTCATATTGAATTATATATTGTACCCAGTTCTCTTAAGTCTCTAATTGTCGGAATTTTAGTTTTGGATGGTTTGCTTATGTTTTCTATTGGATTAAAGCTCCAACTTTTCTCCACTTTTGCAGCTTATGAACCTTTGATTTTGTTTTTTTTTGAAATGTTCAGTAATAACATTCTATATCCCAAGGAAGACAAGGAGCAATCAATCCTCCTCTATGCGTGCCGTAATTGTGATCACCAGGTAAACTTTGTTTACTATGCTTTCTTTTATAAAATTAGGTTTCCTTAGTGTTAATGGAACAATGTGGTGTTGAAACAAAGCTAGGGCTGAAACCAATAGACTTTAGTTGTTCACTTGTATATGATTTGTGTTGATATTTATTTAAGCTCTGATGTTTTACTCTTTGTAATCGCTTATACGGTTAAAGGTCGAATGTCTGAACTTGAAGTAAACCAAGGAATGATAATTTAATGAGTTTAGATCATTTTCCTTGTCTCTCATATCATGAATCTGATTGGTTAAGATAGTAGTGCTTATCAGTATAAAGAGTTCTTTGAGAACTTCTGAACAAACGCAAGACCTTTTAAAAACCGTTTAGAGGGTTTCTGCAACTTAACTTCTAAAACCATTTGAGTTTCAACAATATCCATTGGTGTTACCGAATCTGAGTTTTTTTTTGTTTCTACTGTTTGTGTTATGTTTTGTTATTACAAAGCATTATGCCTTTGTTAGCTACTGAAAACCATTCTAGATGAATCTCTGTATGGGATCTTTAGCTTAATGCCCGGACTTGCTAACCGAATTAGTTATAAACTTACTGAGTTACTGTTAGCTATTTATCGTCCTGTTGATAGAAGGTCTTGAAATTTATATTCTTTTATTTGGCTTTGCAGGAAGCAGCAGATAACAATTGTGTTTACAGAAACGAGGTTCATCACTCTGTAAGTGAACAAACTCAGATCCTATCTGACGTTGCTTCCGACCCAACTCTTCCACGTACCAAGGCTGTGCGATGCGCCAAGTGTCAACACGGTGAAGCTGTCTTCTTCCAGGTGAATCATTATCTTATATCTTAATCTTTAATTCGTCATCAATCAAGGAGTAAAGAAACATTCTTTCGTTTTTCTCTGATCTAACTTAAAGATCAAAAGAGATTTCTTTCTCTTGCTTTTTAATGTGCTTATGGCTATTTCGGTTTGATATAGCTCGTGTGTGTCATCGAATTTTCAGGCCACGGCTAGAGGCGAAGAAGGAATGACTCTGTTTTTCGTTTGCTGCAACCCGAACTGTAGTCACCGTTGGAGAGAATAGATTGATAGAAGACTACATTTTTCAAATGTAACGTGTATTTGTGTTCCGCTTTATGAGTTTTATACAATTCAATTTGGAGTTTTCTGTGTAAAAATATGAATACTATGAGACTGTTCTCGGGTTTCTTGAATTGTTTCAGGGTCTTTTATGATCATTTTGGTTTTTATGTGGGTCTAATTATAAATTTGTCGTTTTATGCGGGGCCGATCTGAAAATTCGTCCATAAACCATGATAGTGTTGAAAATTTGTATACGTGGAGTCTAGCCGCCGGCTGCTATAACTTTGCTATAACGTGTGATATTATAAAAAGTTGATAAATCTAATCTTCTAAACCAAATTGTTTTAATAATGCTGTGTTTACTTCGTCATCGTATCGAATTATACGGCTGCTCTTGTTAAGTGATGACAATATCTTCAAATAAAGTTTTTTCTTTTGTAAGCAAATATGATAAAACTACGTTAGCTAATAGCCAACTTGGTCCATCATAGTTCATAAAGTCAAAAAATCAGTAACCAATTCATGAGTGGAATTATACTTGATTCAATGACACTGTTTAGGAGCTTATCTAAATTGCACAAGTTTTGTTACACGTAAAACACAAATATGCCAAATTAGACATGTTTCTCGTCATTCTAAAACATTAACAAATATTTACATAGACGCAGTCAAATAAATCAAATTTCGTATGATAAAAAAAAAACAAAAAAAATAGCAAGGTTGATTTGTCAATGCTGGCAAAAATAAGCAATGTCCTAATTTCTCAAGTTGGAAAGTGACATTTCTCTACCCATTTTTTGAAAAGATATTCTCTTTTGCATATAAGATTTGATAAATTGAACGCATATTTGCACTCAAGCTAACGTTATGTACTTGATTACTTGACCCGACTAATGACTTATTGACTTTGATTAATAAACAAAGATATTAGCCACTCCATTCTACATTATATACAATCTATACGCATCTATATATATCTACTAAAAAAATTGTAAGTACATACATATCAATGTTAATTTGTATATAAGGAGCTAAGAACAAACCCAATTAGGCAACTAGCAATTGCTAAAACACGTAAGATCTCAAATATGACCACGTTATTCCTCCTTATTGCTCTATTCATCACAACCATCCTCAACCCAACAAGTCTCTCTCTCTCTCTCTTTAATCTCACATGATTTATTCTCATTTTCAATTTTTATAGATATATAAACTTAATCATAATTAACCTTAATTATGTTATATGATAAACTAGGTGGAGAATCAGTAGGTGTATGCTATGGAATGATGGGGAACAACCTTCCTTCTCAATCAGACACAATCGCTCTCTTTAGACAAAACAACATCCGACGTGTTAGACTCTACGATCCAAACCAAGCCGCTTTAAACGCTCTTAGAAACACGGGTATCGAAGTCATCATCGGCGTTCCAAACACCGATCTTCGTTCACTCACTAACCCTTCTTCCGCTAGATCATGGCTCCAAAACAACGTCCTCAACTATTACCCCGCCGTTAGCTTCAAGTACATCGCCGTAGGTAACGAAGTATCTCCGTCGAACGGCGGTGATGTTGTGCTCCCTGCCATGCGTAACGTTTACGATGCTCTAAGAGGTGCAAATCTTCAAGATCGTATTAAAGTTTCTACCGCCATTGATATGACTTTGATTGGAAACTCTTTCCCTCCTTCCTCCGGAGAGTTTCGTGGTGACGTTAGATGGTATATCGATCCCGTCATCGGGTAATTTTCCAACCAAACCAAATAACCAAAATTCATTAGATTTAGTTATTTCCCAATATTTTTCATTTCTGGTTACTTGTGGAATGATTATTTAATTTCTTCCTATGTGGCTAATTAGGTTTCTTACGAGTACGAACTCAGCGTTACTAGCCAACATCTATCCTTACTTCAGCTACGTTGACAATCCACGTGACATATCTCTCTCTTACGCTCTCTTCACTTCTCCTTCCGTCGTCGTATGGGACGGCTCTCGTGGCTACCAAAACCTCTTTGACGCTTTACTTGACGTTGTTTACTCTGCCGTTGAACGCTCAGGCGGTGGATCTCTCCCAGTGGTTGTTTCCGAGAGCGGATGGCCTTCTAACGGTGGAAACGCCGCGAGTTTCGATAACGCGCGAGCTTTTTACACGAATCTTGCGTCGCGTGTGAGAGAGAACAGAGGAACACCGAAGAGACCTGGAAGAGGAGTGGAAACGTATTTGTTCGCTATGTTTGATGAGAATCAAAAGAGTCCTGAGATCGAGAAGAATTTTGGTTTGTTTTTTCCTAATAAACAACCAAAATTTCCGATCACATTCTCTGCCGCGAGAGACGGTACGGCGGTTGAGTGATGATTTTATATGCTGAGATTTATGTGAATAATTGGGAGATTATCCCATAAAAGGTTCCAAATAAAGACAAATTTCAAATAAAACCTGTTAGTCCAAGTTAAATTAAATACTCGGCTTTGTTTTGGTCCACGTTAGACTTGGTAAAGTCATGCAATATTTTTATTTGATATACACCAGACCAGACCAGACCTTTGAGGACACAGACGCCCACATGCCCACATATATCGTCCCTCGTATGCCCACTAGTCGGAATAATCCACAACCCACGTGATCTCGGTCCTTCATAAAACATACAAGGCAACGAAAGTTTAAAAATGTGGGTTAAATTGATACCTACACAAGTTTTTGGAACTTTTAACGAAATTTTAATAGACGAGGGAGTCAAATCATAAAGAGAACAAGGTCATCGTCTTCTTTAATCCTTGAGTTCACCACCTCTTCTGCTTCATTTTAATTGGTTTTTGAGAGCCTTAAGAAAAATTCAAATTGGTTTCTGTTTTATCATTTTACAAACTTCGCCGTTAAGCTAGCGACGGTGATAATTCAAGCTTCCCAAAAATCCTTATGAGTATCATTTTTGAGCTCTTACAGTGAAGATTTGTGAAAGTGTGGTTTCGAATCCAATGATTGAAGAAGATTTTCTTCGTCTCTCGCACTAATTCTTTGAAATTCCAAAACCATTAACTGAGAAAAATGGTCTCCGGAGGTGGTAGCAAAACCAGCGGTGGAGAGGCAGCTTCCTCAGGCCATCGCCGAAGTCGTCACACCAGCGCTGCAGAACAAGCTCAGTCGTCAGCAAACAAAGCCCTAAGGTCACAGAATCAGCAGCCACAAAACCACGGTGGCGGAACAGAGTCCACAAACAAAGCTATTCAACAGTACACTGTCGACGCGAGACTCCACGCCGTCTTCGAACAATCCGGAGAGTCAGGTAAGTCGTTTGATTACTCACAGTCTCTTAAAACGGCGCCGTACGATTCCTCCGTACCAGAGCAGCAGATCACAGCTTATCTCTCCCGGATCCAACGCGGTGGCTATACCCAGCCTTTTGGCTGCTTGATCGCCGTCGAAGAATCCACTTTCACAATCATCGGTTACAGTGAAAATGCGCGGGAAATGCTAGGGCTCATGTCTCAATCTGTACCAAGCATCGAGGACAAATCAGAGGTTTTAACGATTGGTACGGATTTGCGATCTCTCTTCAAGTCATCGAGCTACCTTCTCCTCGAGCGCGCGTTCGTGGCTCGAGAGATCACGCTTCTGAATCCTATTTGGATTCACTCTAACAACACTGGTAAACCTTTCTACGCGATTCTCCACAGGGTTGATGTTGGAATTTTGATCGATTTAGAGCCGGCTCGAACCGAAGATCCGGCACTTTCAATCGCCGGAGCAGTCCAATCGCAGAAACTTGCGGTACGTGCGATTTCTCATTTACAATCGTTGCCTAGCGGCGACATTAAGCTTCTATGTGACACTGTTGTGGAAAGCGTTAGAGATCTTACTGGCTACGACCGCGTTATGGTGTACAAGTTTCATGAAGATGAACATGGTGAAGTCGTAGCCGAGAGTAAACGGAACGATTTAGAGCCTTACATTGGTCTGCATTATCCCGCTACTGATATTCCTCAGGCATCTCGGTTCTTGTTCAAGCAAAACCGTGTTAGGATGATAGTAGATTGCTATGCGTCACCGGTTCGTGTGGTTCAAGACGATAGGCTCACGCAGTTTATATGCTTGGTGGGTTCGACTTTGCGAGCTCCTCATGGCTGTCATGCTCAATACATGACTAACATGGGCTCTATTGCGTCGTTAGCTATGGCAGTTATAATAAATGGAAACGAAGAAGATGGTAATGGGGTTAATACTGGAGGAAGAAACTCGATGAGGCTTTGGGGTTTAGTTGTTTGCCATCACACATCAGCTCGTTGCATACCTTTTCCTTTGAGGTACGCTTGTGAGTTTCTTATGCAGGCCTTTGGCTTACAGCTAAACATGGAGTTGCAGTTAGCCTTGCAGGTGTCTGAAAAACGCGTTCTGAGAATGCAGACACTATTATGTGATATGCTTCTACGTGACTCACCAGCGGGGATTGTCACGCAGAGGCCTAGTATCATGGATTTAGTAAAATGTAATGGTGCGGCATTTCTTTACCAAGGGAAGTATTATCCGTTGGGTGTGACTCCAACTGATTCTCAGATTAATGACATTGTGGAGTGGTTGGTTGCTAACCATTCTGATTCTACCGGGTTAAGCACAGATAGTTTAGGCGATGCGGGTTATCCTCGGGCAGCTGCTTTGGGAGATGCTGTGTGCGGTATGGCAGTCGCGTGTATCACAAAAAGGGACTTCCTTTTCTGGTTTCGGTCTCATACTGAGAAAGAAATCAAATGGGGAGGGGCTAAGCACCATCCTGAGGACAAAGATGATGGTCAGCGGATGAATCCGCGTTCTTCGTTCCAGACTTTTCTCGAAGTTGTTAAGAGCCGATGTCAGCCATGGGAAACTGCTGAAATGGACGCCATTCACTCGCTCCAGCTTATTCTAAGAGACTCTTTCAAAGAGTCTGAAGCGATGGACTCTAAAGCTGCTGCAGCTGGGGCGGTTCAGCCACATGGAGATGATATGGTACAGCAAGGGATGCAGGAGATAGGTGCAGTTGCAAGAGAGATGGTTAGGCTCATTGAGACTGCGACGGTTCCTATATTTGCTGTGGACATAGACGGTTGCATCAATGGGTGGAACGCCAAGATCGCAGAGCTGACCGGTCTTTCTGTTGAAGACGCTATGGGAAAGTCGCTGGTTCGCGAATTGATATACAAAGAGTACAAAGAAACAGTTGATAGGCTTCTTTCTTGTGCTCTCAAAGGTTTATGCAATTATTTAGATTTTCAATCTGTGCATCACTCTAAAATACAAATTCTGATAATGTGTTTCGTTTTCAATTATGCAGGGGATGAAGGCAAGAATGTGGAGGTCAAGCTGAAAACTTTTGGTTCCGAGCTACAAGGAAAAGCAATGTTTGTGGTTGTCAACGCATGTTCAAGCAAGGACTACTTAAACAACATCGTTGGAGTCTGCTTTGTTGGACAAGATGTAACTGGTCATAAAATTGTTATGGACAAGTTCATCAACATACAAGGTGATTACAAGGCCATCATCCATAGCCCGAACCCTCTGATCCCTCCAATCTTTGCAGCGGATGAGAATACGTGCTGCCTTGAGTGGAACACTGCAATGGAAAAGCTCACAGGCTGGCCTCGCAGCGAAGTGATTGGAAAATTACTTGTTAGGGAAGTATTTGGGAGCTATTGCAGACTAAAGGGTCCTGATGCGTTAACTAAGTTCATGATCGTCTTGCATAACGCGATCGGTGGCCAAGATACTGATAAATTCCCATTCCCGTTCTTTGATCGCAAAGGGGAATTCATTCAGGCTCTCCTGACTTTGAACAAACGGGTCAGCATCGATGGCAAAATCATTGGGGCTTTCTGTTTTTTGCAGATACCGAGTCCCGAGCTGCAGCAAGCTCTAGAAGTTCAGAGGAGGCAGGAGAGTGAATATTTCTCAAGGAGGAAAGAGTTGGCTTACATTTTCCAAGTTATAAAGAATCCATTGAGTGGATTGCGTTTCACAAATTCATTGCTGGAAGACATGGATTTAAACGAGGATCAGAAGCAGCTTCTTGAAACGAGTGTTTCATGTGAGAAGCAGATCTCAAAGATTGTAGGAGACATGGACGTCAAAAGCATAGATGACGGGTGAGAGTTTTGATTCTTCTTTATACACACTTAAATTGTTCTATAAAGCCTCATTCTCACTGCTAAACAAACACCCTCTATTTTTTTTTTGGCTCATCAGTTCATTTCTGCTAGAGAGAACAGAGTTCTTCATTGGCAATGTCACAAATGCAGTGGTAAGCCAAGTCATGTTGGTGGTGAGAGAGAGAAATCTCCAGCTGATCCGTAACATTCCCACGGAGGTCAAATCCATGGCTGTCTACGGTGACCAGATAAGGCTCCAACAGGTTCTCGCAGAATTTCTGCTAAGTATTGTCCGTTATGCACCCATGGAAGGCTCGGTAGAGCTCCATCTATGCCCGACTCTGAACCAAATGGCTGACGGATTCTCCGCTGTACGTTTGGAGTTCAGGTACATTCCATCATTCTAGTTCTGTCTTTCCAATTCTCTATTTAGCTAGTTGACTTAGGCAGCAAATACATCGCTATAATTCATTTTCAGAAATCTGACTGCTGCGGATAAATTTTATTTTTTGTTTGCTATCTGCATTGCGAAACTTATGAATGATAACTAAAAACAGAGCAAACTTTCTGACTCATTTTGTCAATGTTTGTTAGAATGGCGTGTGCAGGGGAAGGTGTGCCGCCAGAGAAAGTGCAAGACATGTTCCATAGTAGCCGATGGACAAGTCCAGAAGGATTAGGACTAAGCGTTTGCAGAAAGATTTTGAAGCTGATGAACGGAGGGGTTCAGTACATAAGAGAATTCGAACGCTCTTATTTCCTAATCGTTATCGAACTCCCGGTTCCTCTAATGATGATGATGCCCTCTTCATGAGTGGCATTGAATGTTTTGATTTTGGTCCGGGTAGGTTTAGAAGGAAGTACTTTTGCTACGGGGTACATGTAAGAGTAGTAGTTATAGTTGGGAACTTTTTTGGTTGATTCCCTTACGCTGTGTATATTATTATAGTCTCAGACTCTCAGTCATAGAATGTGAGAGTAGTTGTTTGTGATAATGTAATATCTTTCCTCTGCGTATAGCTGGTTCGTGAGGCTTCTAAAACACAAGATCATGACGAAGATAAAATGTGGAAGTCTGATTTCGATTATGTAGAAAACATTGGAGCGTTAGAGATACTAAAATAAAAAAACAAAACTGATATCAATGAATCAAATTTATGCATGCAGATCTATTAGTAGTTAAAGCAACTGTTAAAAATAAACTTTCATATGTTTGATGAATTGTAATCTGTACAACTGTGATGTTGTTATATATATACACATGTGGTATACCAACTTAACCTGTAAAAACCAACAAATAAAACTAAACCGCGATTACACTAATGGTCATCAGTCATAGTTTCAGAATTGTCACATCTTCAAGATTTCTCCTTAATTTTCCAATCTCTCTTAAGTCTGTTCAAGTTGAGGAAACTTATTAGCCCTAGGGTTCTCTGGGAATTTACTCCTATTTTGAAGGTCTTTGAAGCAAACTGTTTTCAAACTTATATTTCTTCTCAAATTTCAAGATATCATCAAAGGCGCCAATGGCCATCACTTGGGATTCTTTCCTATTCGAGTCTTTATTTCCTTATTGTAGTCTTTTGACCGTTAGCTATGATATTAGTCTATATATAAAATCTCAGCTTCTTTGTATTTTTCATTCATACGGATGTACTTAGACTTAGACTTATATTCTTATCCTAAAGTCATTCGGCACCTTTATGTGAGATACTTCGATTCATTCAAATTGTAGGTTGTGATCAATGAATTCCAAATGATATAAGATTGATATACAAACCTTTTTAGTCAGTGACTCAATAGTCAAACTATCTATTAAATTCGTCGGCTGATCATAGTGATAATGACTTGTGGATGAATATAAACTGCATGATTAGTATTTTTTTTTGTTTTTCTTACAAAAACTGCATGATTAGTATAAACTCAATGGTGAAGTAGTTGAGACGATGGGAAAAAAGAGAGGAATCTTAATTAGTTTTACCACCTGCCTTACCCTACTATTTTTAAACTATGTTGAATTTTCTCGTCATTTTGTTTTTTTTCTTCTTTCTTTCTTAACAATGAGATGTGCTTTTAATTTGTTTCTTACAACTTTATACATTGTAGAAAAATAAAAGTTAATTAAAAACTGCATGAATACTGTCTTTGATTTATATTTCATTATCTTTGTTGTTCTAAAAACCTTAGTTTGTAACGATTATTTGGCACTGCATGTCTATTAGTGATTATATCTCCGGTTTAATGTTGAATGTAGTTCGGTTTTCTTCGATTATCTATCTTGTGTATTAGTTGGTTATCTCTCTTATTATTTAAGTTTGCTTTGTATCACCATTTACGTCTAATGAAGCTTTCACGACTGTTAATAGTCTAAATAATAAATACCTCCACATTTTACACTTTTAGATCAAATAACTTTTTCTGGTTAAAATAGTATTTTATGAGATTTGATGGTACTTCAAATAATTATTTATCTTTATACGAGTACAACATAATTGATACTTATTATGTATTATGTTCAAATTAGTGTATATCTTATGTCTTTAAATCAAAAATTTCCTTCATGGTAAGATAGGTGAAATCTTTTTGAGTTTACCAGGGTCGATCTAAGATCATGTGTAGTAGGAGACTCTCATTGGGTTTTTCGCAACTAAAAATAATTAAAAAAAAAGTGAGTGAGAATTGGTTTTAATTTGAGAGATTTTGAGAATCTTTTATTAAAACCTCTTATGTGGCCTACTTGTCTCTTCAGGAATGGTTCAGATTTTATTATTATAACTAAATAAAATCCATAATAGCTTAAAAGTTTAACTAAATCATAATTTATCTAACAAGTTCCATTATGTATGAGTTGAAATTATATATTAATACTGTTTTTAATTAATATTAGTTATAATAATACTAAATTAGTATAATTTTAGTTAACAGATTAATCTGAAATTGATTACATAAAAATCTGAGTTTTGAAAATTTTAATATATATATATATATATACCTATATCTATTTTGATATATTTCTTGTACTATTTATAATGTATTGTATTAATAGTACTAGATTTTAACCCGCGGTACACCGCGGGGACAATTTATATTTTAAAGTTAGTATATATAAAATTTTGCAAATTGTATCTATTTATAAAATATTTTTATTTTATACTTTATATTTGTTATTAAGTAACGTCCTGCTAAACCCGTCCCGCCAAACCCGTCCTGTAAAAAAACCATTATTTTATTAATGTTAATCTTATTTATGATATGTTTATGAATCATTGTCTAAATATTT
>Ga0041059_1000110_pt1 | contig 47329 bp, 47 predicted proteins | sample AraColnosormetaG_FD_56232 | JGI IMG/M metagenome (GOLD analysis project Ga0041059, IMG submission 56232) | Arabidopsis roots microbial communities from North Carolina, USA - Col MF nosort | ecosystem: Host-associated > Plants > Roots > Unclassified | place: USA: North Carolina | collected...
AAAAAAAAAAAAAAAAAAAAAAAAAAAAAAAAAAAAAAAAAAAAAAAAAAAAAAAAAAAAAAAAAAAAAGACATACCAAGACTTGTAATGTTGACAATTCAACGCAGAGACTTTTACTCTCTGTATCCAACGTAAAGAAGACTTGGTTGAAAGACAAGTTATTGAGTCAAGCCAGTGAATTTATCTTTGTGGAGTAGTCTATTATTATGTATAAAGAGATGAGCATGAAACCCAATATTACCATCACACACACATACACACACAAAAAAAAAGAGTTACCAATTTCCATTTTTCTCTGCTTTTTTTTGTTTCATTAGCTTGAAGAACGATGAAAGACTCTTGGAACTCAACGAGTATCATTCCTTTCACTTTTTCTTCTCTCATATTCTTCTTATTCACTTTTGATTTTCAAGATGTCTTTGGGGTTCCTACTAAACACTTATGTCGTCTCGAACAAAGAGATGCACTACTGGAGCTCAAGAAGGAGTTTAAGATTAAGAAGCCTTGTTTCGACGGCCTTCATCCGACGACGGAGTCATGGGCGAATAACAGTGACTGTTGCTATTGGGACGGTATCACGTGCAATGACAAGTCCGGGGAAGTGCTTGAGCTAGACCTTAGTCGTAGCTGCCTCCAAAGCCGGTTTCATTCCAACAGCAGTCTTTTTACGGTTCTAAATCTTCGTTTTCTAACCACTCTCGACCTTTCCTATAATTATTTCAGTGGCCAAATCCCGTCTTGTATTGAAAACTTTTCTCATCTTACCACTCTCGACCTTTCTAAAAACTATTTCAGTGGTGGGATTCCTTCTTCAATAGGAAATCTTTCACAACTCACTTTTCTCGACCTTTCTGGTAACGAGTTCGTTGGTGAAATGCCATTTTTTGGCAACATGAACCAGTTGACCAACTTATATGTTGATTCCAATGACCTTACTGGTATCTTCCCCCTTTCCCTACTCAATCTGAAACATCTTTCGGATTTATCACTCTCCCGCAATCAGTTCACAGGTACCCTTCCTTCTAACATGAGCTCACTCTCTAACTTGGAGTACTTTGAGGCATGGGGCAACGCTTTTACTGGAACTCTCCCTTCTTCTCTCTTCACTATTGCTTCTTTGACGTCTATTAATTTGAGAAATAACCAACTCAACGGCACTCTTGAGTTTGGGAACATATCTTCACCATCTACACTAACTGTGTTAGACATTAGCAATAACAACTTCATAGGGCCAATCCCGAAATCCATTTCCAAATTTATAAACCTTCAGGACCTTGATCTTTCTCATCTCAACACCCAAGGCCCAGTTGACTTTAGTATCTTCACGAATCTCAAGTCGCTCCAACTTCTTAACCTATCTCATTTGAACACCACCACTACGATTGACTTGAATGCACTCTTTTCCTCGCATCTCAACTCAATCTATTCAATGGATCTCTCAGGCAACCATGTTTCAGCCACAACCAAAATTTCAGTTGCAGATCATCATCCTACGCAATTGATAAGTCAGTTGTACTTGTCTGGATGCGGCATCACTGAGTTCCCGGAGCTCTTAAGAAGCCAACACAAAATGACGAATCTAGACATTTCCAACAACAAAATCAAAGGTCAGGTGCCTGGCTGGCTATGGACACTACCAAAGTTGATATTCGTTGATCTTTCCAACAACATTTTTACCGGTTTTGAAAGATCAACGGAACATGGACTATCCTTAATCACCAAACCATCTATGCAGTACTTGGTTGGCTCCAACAACAATTTCACGGGAAAGATTCCCTCTTTCATATGCGCTTTGCGCTCTCTAATCACTCTTGATTTATCTGACAACAACCTCAATGGTTCCATCCCTCCATGTATGGGAAACCTTAAGAGTACTCTTTCATTTCTAAACCTTCGTCAGAATCGTCTTGGTGGAGGTCTTCCAAGGAGTATATTTAAAAGTCTAAGGTCACTTGATGTCGGTCATAACCAACTAGTCGGAAAACTTCCTAGATCTTTCATCCGTCTCTCTGCTCTTGAAGTTCTGAATGTGGAAAACAACAGAATCAACGACACATTCCCGTTCTGGTTGTCTTCTCTCAAAAAGCTGCAAGTTCTTGTCTTACGCTCCAATGCATTCCACGGACCGATACATCATGCCTCGTTCCATACATTGCGAATCATCAACTTATCTCATAATCAATTCAGTGGAACTTTGCCAGCAAACTATTTTGTGAACTGGAATGCTATGTCATCACTTATGGCAACCGAGGATCGGTCTCAAGAGAAATACATGGGAGACTCTTTTCGATATTACCATGATTCAGTGGTTTTGATGAATAAAGGCTTAGAGATGGAGCTGGTACGCATCCTAAAAATCTACACAGCTCTCGACTTTTCTGAAAACAAATTAGAAGGAGAGATTCCAAGATCCATCGGTCTTTTGAAAGAGCTTCATGTTCTTAACTTGTCAAGCAATGCTTTCACCGGCCACATCCCATCATCTATGGGGAATCTTAGAGAGCTCGAGTCACTGGACGTTTCTCAAAACAAGCTTTCAGGAGAAATTCCACAAGAATTAGGGAACCTATCGTACCTTGCCTACATGAACTTCTCTCACAACCAGCTTGGAGGTCTAGTACCAGGGGGAACTCAGTTTCGTCGACAAAACTGCTCTTCTTTCAAGGACAACCCTGGACTTTATGGCTCTTCACTTGAAGAAGTTTGTTTAGATATTCATGCACCAGCACCGCAACAACATGAACCGCCAGAGTTAGAGGAAGAAGACAGAGAGGTGTTCAGTTGGATAGCAGCTGCAATAGGATTCGGACCTGGTATTGCCTTTGGATTGACGATTAGATACATACTGGTTTTCTACAAACCAGATTGGTTCATGCATACCTTTGGCCACTTACAACCCTCTGCACATGAAAAAAGATTGAGGAGAAAGCAATAAACCAAAGTGCAACTATGGATTGGTTTAGATTTCTGTTATTGTTTATTGTTCAGTTTGGGGTGTTCTTCATTTACTCTGTTTTTAGTCAACTTTTTTTTGTGTTTACAATTAGTAGAACAACTCTGTTTAGTCAACTTTTATGTAATTGAGTAAGTCTGTTTCGTACCTCAAATACATTGACACGAAATGTATTGGCACTCAAATAAAGAACAACAACGTGTAGAGTCAAACAAATTGCAACGAATGAAAACTCTAATCATCAAACTCGTAAACCTTCTCGCAAAACGAGCTGAAGAACAATCTAATTGCAGAGTGTGAAATGCACTTAAAAAAAAAGAAAAAAAAAAGAGGGTAATCTAAAGGAGATATGTCGGAGAAAATCTGATAAGCTTGGAGAATCGGACAGCGAATGCTTTCATCTTCGAGGATAAGAGTTGAACAAAAGAAAACACAGGAAAGTTTACTTCTTCTGAATTGGTGATACAGGCGAGGGAGAGAAGAAGGTATTTCGAAGAGGAAGAAGAAGATGGGCCAACCCGACCCGGATTTGGATCCGTTTAACATAGCTCGTGGTCAACCGGTCTGGAATACTCCGGTACAATCAAGAGAGAACCATGACATGTCTCAGCACTCTCCATCACGTCCGGTTAGTTGGCAACTTTCATGTTTATAGTATAATGGGCCTCCTTGGCCCAATATTCTCGAAACATTGGACTATTGGAGTTTCTCGTCATCCTCAAAGCAAGTTATTGGGAGGTGACTCAAAATCACGTTCTTGAAAAATTTTCCGAGTTAAAAAGTTAAACCTTTATTTAATTCTCCAATTTGATTTTCGTTTATATTTCTGGCTTTCGTCCTAATGAATATACACTAGATCTCACTTGTTTTTCTTCATGTACGTAATCATTTTTGGGGGTGGCACGACTAATCATTGCTTGAGTTGATCTTGATCCAAATCTTAGGAAGATAATGCGCAATTAATTGAATTTTCAACCAAAAAATGGACAAAAAGACTATCGCCTTGTAATGATTGCAATTATGATGCTTCTAGTCTTCTAGATACTGTATCAAGTATCAACTGGATAATAAACTATTTATCATTTTCTTACAACTAACAACCAATTAAAAGCCACTCAACATACTAACATTTCCATAGTCCACTCCAATGATTATTGATTATTATGATTAAGATCAGATGATGTTCTCTATGGATTAAAAAAAAAAAACTAGCAATAAAATAACAAGAAAAATGGTCATGTTGGGACTGGGTGGGAGTGGAACGAGAGGCCACGGCACACAAAGTCACAAAGAAAGTGTCATTATCCGGTGCACCGTCCCACATGCGATTGCTGGTAACCACGCGTCAATCAGACGAATGGCATGATCCTTTTTTAGATTGTGCTCGCTAACATGGACCCTACAAGGACCGAACTAATCAATGTGGTTCTCACGTGCCTCTTTTGCCAATTTTAACTTTTCTAACGAAAAAAATATTACTCTGAAACCTCCACATTCAATTGTGATATGACCGGCGTCTGGCCCTCAAACCGAAAGGCTCTCCTCTGAATCCTTTGTTGCTCTGTCCCACGTGCCAGAAATATCATCTTAAATATGGTGGTCTTTCGCAACCCTGAATGGCATTTGTGGTAATTAGTTCTAAATTACGTGAGACAATGCAAAGATTTTGTTTTGCACCATCGTTGCCGACCACATCAAACAGGTCATCGCTCTGGGTCCACTCACCGCTAGTCCGCTATACACTTGTGGGAAAAGGCTTCTTGTAGTACAGTTTCGTCACGGCGTCTTATTAATTGCAAATCTGTGACGTTACGGTTTTCGATTCGGGTTACTATTTTAATGGAAATCTTTTGATAATAGCTAGAGCCTAGAGTATGTAACCCTAAGGTTAGATGGTAATACCGAATCTACCTAAATTTTTGTTATTTTCGGTTTTTCATGAGATATATAGACTGCGTAATTTAAAATCTCAAAATTTGGTTTCACTTTATTTTTATTTTTTTTTAGTTTCGAGGTAGGTATACAAGCATGGACCTTTTGACATTATTTAAAATTTTCATAATTTAGAATCTTCATGTTAAACGTGTATGGCTACGATCTTCGGAACTTTATTCGGTTTGTATGCTCAAAGGCCAACGCCATTTATTTTCTAATTGATTTTTTCCCGTTACGGAAACAATCTTTTTGCATTATTGAACTTAATTACCAAAGTTTATGAAAAGAAACAATAAAGTCTAAATTGGCCTATTTTGATATACTGATCACTTACGCGAAAACATCTACATTGTTATCTACTAGACTAGTCATTAACTCGAAGATAGAATTTCATTTCTTGACCAAAAAAAAACTCAAAAGATAGTTATAATCACAGATTCATTATTGACTTTTGCTTTTAACACTGTAGCCATTTATGTACTATTTATACAAATACCTAACTTTTCAAATTTGTGATATTTTTCACCCTACATTTTAGCCTATAGGTTGGATCATTTTGTCATATTGCATCACTGTTTACTAGTACCAAACTTAAATATCACACGAGCAGTAAATTTGCTATCAATTTTTTCGTTTTCACAAACATATATCTAGTTTCCCTAACCAATAATTAAGTTAAATTGCATTAGGAATTTAGGATTTATAATAAATAGATATATAACCCACTAACGACAAAAGACTATGTCTTGCTACGTCTCTGCCTTTATTATCATGCCACAAGAAAATAAGAGGGGAACAGAGGGAGAACCCCATAAATAAATAAATTTAGAGAAATATCTAAGTTTGGTTCTTCCCTGTGTCTACCCACCGTGATCATCATAAAATGGATTGTGATTTCTGATTTGTGAGTCTATCTTTCTCTACTCCATTAGCTTCCTCTCCCTTGGATGGTTACGTCACTTTCTCCGAGCTTACGTCATCTATATCCGGTCTTCACTTCTTTTTCCTTCCATTCCTCAGCAGCATTGCGTAATCTATCTGGTGTGTGTGTATCACGTCACTTCCTCCTAGTCCCTCTCTCTGTACGTTCTTGTTGTGAAATTGATTTACTTTTTGAAAACATTTTTGGTGCAATTCAACAATATTTGTTTCACAGTTCTTATTTTATTTTTGTAGATTAAAAAGCTTAAATTTCAAAAACAAGAAAATCTTGTTTTCACAAAAATTAGGCAAAGGGTTTCCAATTTCCAGATTGTTTAACTTGATTTTCAATTTCCAATTTCCGAATCTTGCAACTTGATTTCTATAATGATAAGTTATCTCCAAATATGTTTTCTTAAAAGAGAAAACTCGATTTGACTTCAAGTTGAGATCATATCCATTATTATTCTCTATATTACGTACAAGTTATTATATATTTTATAACTCTAGAGGAATGTTAGAGCTTGTGTTAATGGAATTCCAAGTCAGATATGAATATTCTCTTATAATCATTATTGTCCTTATAACTGTTTTAAATACCTCAAATTTATATTTTATCCCCTGTTTTTTTCCCGGGAAAACGAATCTCAAAAAACGAATTTCCTACTTTGACATTATTTTATCTCCCTCTTGCTCTTTGATATAATGCAACTATCTGAAACTCTATGAATTTATCATTTACAGAGTTCAAGATCATATGATATTTTCACTTTCTGGACAAAATGGGACATTTCTCTTCCATGTTCAACGGTATAGCTAGATCCTTCTCGATCAAGAAAGCGAAGAACATCAACAGCAGCAAAAGCTACGCTAAGGAAGCCACAGATGAAATGGCGAGAGAGGCGAAGAAGAAGGAACTTATTTTGAGATCCTCTGGTTGCATTAATGCAGATGGATCTAATAACTTGGCTTCTGTTTTCTCTAGACGCGGTGAGAAAGGCGTTAATCAGGACTGTGCCATCGTCTGGGAGGTACATTACTTCTACAAAAAGTTATCTTAGAGCTGGGTTATTTGGAACTTTTGCAGTCTTTGGCGTTTACTTAGCACAATTCGCTTCGTGTGCGTGTGCCTCTAGCTTGTTTTGGATGCTCCTCTGTATCTAGGGTTATTATCACCAGTCCAAAGATCTTAAGTTTAACGCATTATATGCTTCTACCGTTGATTTTAAGTTATCCGATATTACGGTCTTTAAACACTGATTTGCGAATATTTGTTCATCATGTTTTGACAATTTCTGAAACAGGGATATGGGTGTCAAGAAGACATGATATTCTGTGGGATATTCGATGGACATGGTCCCTGGGGACACTTTGTTTCTAAACAAGTCAGAAACTCAATGCCTATATCTTTGCTCTGTAACTGGAAAGAGACTCTTTCTCAGACCACAATAGCAGAACCCGATAAAGAGCTACAGCGGTTTGCAATCTGGAAATACTCATTCCTCAAAACCTGTGAAGCTGTTGATCTGGAGCTTGAGCATCACCGAAAGATAGATTCTTTCAACAGCGGTACGACCGCTCTAACCATTGTGAGACAGGTAAATGGAGCATCAGATTCATTACCTCATATGAAGAAAATCTTGTAAAAAGGCTACTCTGTTCATTAATCCTTAAGTGGTTTCTTGCTACAGGGTGATGTTATTTATATAGCAAACGTCGGGGATTCACGTGCGGTATTGGCCACAGTTTCAGACGAAGGAAGCTTGGTCGCGGTTCAGCTCACCGTAGATTTCAAGCCAAACCTGCCTCGTTAGTTCCATAAGCATAAATAAATCATGTAAATCTCAGTGCATTTAGCTAAGCAGTTCTGAATCTTTATCTTTCAAATTTTGTTTCTTATTAAAACAGAGGAGGAAGAGCGGATAATCGGATGCAACGGGAGAGTATTTTGCCTTCAAGATGAGCCAGGGGTCCACCGTGTATGGCAACCAGTAGATGAATCTCCGGGGCTCGCAATGTCAAGAGCATTCGGAGACTATTGTATCAAAGATTACGGATTGGTCTCAGTGCCTGAAGTCACTCAGAGGCATATATCCATTAGAGACCAGTTTATAATCTTGGCCACTGATGGGGTAAGAACATTTGAATAAGCAACTTTGTTTTGTTAGTTTATATTGGCAGCGTAGTCATGTAATTGAAACATTATAGGTATGGGATGTGATATCAAACCAAGAGGCCATAGATATTGTTTCCTCGACGGCGGAGCGGGCAAAAGCTGCCAAGCGACTGGTACAGCAAGCAGTTAGGGCTTGGAATAGAAAGAGACGCGGAATCGCCATGGATGATATCTCTGCCGTGTGCCTCTTCTTCCATTCTTCATCGTCGTCGCCATCTCTATAGCAACATCTTCTCCATGCCACGACCTGCAAGTAGGTACTAGTACTTTTGGACCGGGCAAGAAAAGAAAAAATGCTGCAATGTAGATAGACTTGCGTAAAATCGCATTGAATATTACTTTCTTGCCAAACCAGAGTCCTATCACAATCTAAAGAACACAATTGGTTACTTGTAATTTTAATAATCATTTAAAAAGTGGGAAACTTCTTAAGTTATTATGAAACATGTGATGAGGAAACAAGCTTTTGGAACAAGAATCAAACATATATCAACTCCAAAGTTGTAAGAACATATCCGCAATTGAAGATGTATTGTACAGCTTGAGGCACATAAACATTATGATTTACAAGAAGTGTATACTATACACACACATACCTCTGCGAACCTAGGAAGCAATCAAATGAATTTCTTCTTTCTATATAACTAACATCTCTATACATAAGTAACGTGTGAGCTTAGGTACTCTATTAACTGATTAAAGAGAACTGGGCGTACAATAAATAGTGGTTAGTGGAAGACTTGAGGAGCAGTGTAGAACTCAGATTCGTTGAAACCTGGTCTGAGATCTTCTTGATCACACATGAACTGTAATGGGAAGCACACAAGGTTCCCTCTTGTCTCCTTCAGAATCTCCCACGAGTCGCTGCCGCATGATTCTAGCCTCTCCGGTGCAATGCCAAGGTCGATCGTAGTGTGACCCAACTTGTCTTTACAAAGAGCCATATTGTGTCTCAATGCAGCTCTGTGTTTAGAAAGACAAAGTCAGAAGCAGATTTGATCATCTCTCAGTTGCGTTTAAAAAGCCAACGTAGTTACGTATCTTTAATCACTAAAGTTATGGAGATTTAGTTAAAAAGGGATGACGTATGAACCTTGAGCGTATATGTTCATTCGGGATGCACGAGAAGACTTGGTTGTAGATGTCCGTGTTTTTCTTAGCTGTTGCCATCCATAAGTCTTTGTATGTTGCATCTTTGATTGGATCTTCGATCTTCTGAATCTAAACACAAAAAACAAAATCAACATTTTCAAATTTTCTATGGAGGTAACGGTAGTTAAAAGAAGCTTTCAGCTCAAGGAATCTTATCCAACGGAAATAGGATACCAAGACTATCAGAGAACAGAGCAAAAACAAGTAAAAATACTAAAAAGTTTTCGGCTATATATACTCAAATGAAAATAAAGGTTTCTGAAGTCAAAAATGTATAGTAGTAGGCGTTTCTAGAAATTTTTTAAAATTACCTCTCCGGCGTGAAGGCCGAGATGCTCTGACCACAAGGAACATCTAAGACTGTAAGAGAACTTCCCGGCCATCCACTTCATTCCGTTCATCGAAGATTCCACGAATTCTTTGTCTTCAATCACAACACCGATCTGAAACATGATTGATTCAAATGAATACATAACTCTGTTTTGCTGCAATAAAGAATGAATTGGATTTTTGAAAGTACCTCAGAGTCTCGTGAACCTAGTAAGCTCCTATCGTTTATATTAGAAGATCCGATCACTGCGATCCGGTCATCAACAATCATTAACTTGCTATGCACGTAAATCTGGCTAGTGGCAATTGGACCGTCCTCAAACAGCCGTCCGTACGATCTCAAACCATAGAAAGAGATGTAATCTTGCGTCTTGGGACCGAGCAAAGCGTTAAGGTTGTCAAGAATCGAAGTTCCTTCTCTAGAGATCGTACGGTATTGCCAATGCATCAGTGCTCGAACCGTGGCTGCTCCGAAGTCATCAATACCTCCCTGTTTTATGTCGACACATCATGATTATACTCTGTTAACAATTTGTCAATTTGTAATTGAGAAGAAGCAAACAGTACCTGAAATCCAGGGAGTAGCGGAATAACGATCACAACGCGGAAGCACTTGTTCTCTTCATGAGCCTTCAGAATGCGTCTGTATAACGCTTCTAGAACGCGGTTTAGGATCGTGTCCTCTTTTTCTAGCCCGGAGATGAAGAATTGGTTCTGTTAAACAACAAGATTAAGAGATTAGAATATAGAACCAATCTGAGGTGTAGAGATTTTGTATAAAAATGTTTGAATGATTAATTTATACCTCTATGTAGATAAAATGTTCAGCGTTCTGGATAAGCGAACAATAAGCTCTATGAATGCTATCTTCAGGCTGGCTCGTCCCAGCAGACCATTGGCTAACACTTCTGATTATTTGACACCGGCAATCACTCTGCTTCCCAATCTGCCACCACCAGTCGTTCACAGCCTCGTCCAGATCGCTTTCCTCTGAAGTTTCCCCAGGATCTTGTCTTGCACCGCTGTCTAACTTCAGATCTCCTCTGCCGGCGAAATCTGCATCGGTTTCTTGTGGGAGAAGCAAAGGGATTTCTTGGGGCGGTGAGGCAGAAGAGAAAGAGTCATGTCTGGCAAGAACGACAGGTTTGTCAGGGTCTTCCTCTGGTTTAGCCGCTGCGATTATATCGATCTCTCTAGTTCCCAAGTAGTGAGGAAGAACCATGTGGTGGTGAGGCATCAACAATGGAATCGTCTGTTCATTAGGTGCCTTGTTTCTCTAATATAACAAAGACTAAAATATATCAGAACCATGATTTCCAAATGCAAACACTAAAAACTGAAATCTCTCTACCTTAGAGTGGTTCCACCGCTGGACAAAATGTCGAGCCACATCCCGACAAGGCGGTCCCCATAGAGCGCAGTGGACATCGTGCCACGGCATTCGCGGGTACTTTCTCCTGTCTAACTCATCTTTCATCGTTTCTTCCCACGAATTTGGTTCAGATTCTCTGACAATAGAAGCAATTTGTGAGAAAGATGATTCCTTTTGTTAGAAAAGATAATAAAAAGTTCAGGATATTACCTAGGATTGTAGTAATCTTTTCCAGGCCATATATAAGGAGGGCAATCTCCAATCTTGTGCTCCGCTGTATCGTACCGCCCAAAACAGAGATCTAACCCTCCAATGAAACAAACTTGGTAATCTACAATCACTATTTTCTCGTGGTGCGACCTGAAAAAACCACAGAATTCAAATTTAGTTATAGCTAAGTAGTTGTTAAGTAAATCCCTGAAACGATGAAAACTGTACCAGAGGTAAATGCCGGAGGAGAGATGGTCTGGATAACGAAGAACTTTGACGTTCTTGTGAATGTTTTGAAGCCGTTTCTTGCTGTACAAGCTGTTGATTTTCAGCGCGATTTGGACTTCCTTATACAGAAGAATATATATCTGCAACAACTTTTAAATTTTTAGTGTACGCTTACATAAGAAAACAAATCGAATCCTTTCGAGAGAAATGTAAGCTCATTACGCATACCTTAACGCCCTGTTTTGCTTTTGTCTCCAGCAATGCATCGAGCCGCAATGATGGATGATCTTCAAAGGGGCGTTTGAGATATAGCTCCGGACATAACCACCAACCAGTCATAAATATCTGTAGACGAAATTTTAGATTTAAAACTAAGATATTATATGGTACGATTCTCAAATACAAGTTGAGGCAAAGAAATGGAACCTCTGATGTTGCGTTTTGGATTGCAAACGCGATAGCTTCAAACGCAGTGTGACCGTCTACGAACCACTGTGCCTGGCTTCCGTCCGATGTCAAGCCTCTAGGTGGTGCAAACGAACCAAACCGATGTGGACTGTAACAACCAGCTTCGTCCACGGCCTTAACCCACTCTTTAACTTTCCTGCTGCTCGTTGTTCTCAGCCTCACGGTTCGGTCCCCACTAGTAACTTTAAAGCCAAAACGCAATGGGTTGTGTTCCTTCACCTGTTCAGCCAAACGCGGTTGTTCAGAAGACTCTTTAGTACCTTGCAACCCCAATGTGTCGAACACCATTATATCTAGAAGCTTTCCGCTGAATGGATCTTCTAGTAACGCCAAAAATCCTGGTTTCAGAACCGCCCAAACCTGAAAACATTCAAAAATGCAGAAAATCATTCATCTGAGCAAGAAAAATTCAGAAACTTTACAAAAACCCCGAGTTGATTTTGACCAAACCTTTGTCCAGCTAGTTCCGAAGAAACCGAGACAGTGTGTAGGAAGACAGCATCGGACACCATCAGAACCTGGGACGTCCCTCAAGTGCTTCACTGTGACATACCCTTCTTTCATCTTGGAACCGTACTCTCTAGCAAATGAGAGTCTAGAAACTTCTAGGAACTTGCAGACCTGTGAATACGTTTTAAGTGTGACGCAAGAAATCTAAAAACCACAACTAGAAAAGTCTTAGTCATCGCCAGTGAAAAATCTCAAACCTCTTTGGAGTTTACAATGTCCAAGTTCCCTAGAAAGAGACTCAAGTAGCCTTGCATTGCGGTTCTCCCACGATCTACAACTGTCTCTGACCGGCCTATCGTTGGACGAATGATTGGAAGCGCTGCACGGGAAGGAACATTCCTGCATAACATAAATAGCTACTGTTTCAGAAATTTAAACGAAACAATTTTTACTTTGAATCCACAAAACCGAAAAGTTTTATGGCATTTAAAAGCACCTGTTCTTGATACTATCTTCAGTATAGTGCAGAGGAAGAGCACCATCGTCAGGTTCTTCATCATCTTGCACAACTGATCCTTGCATATCAAAAATCCCCAAGCTGTGTAGCCACTCTCTAACCTGTCGAAAACCGCATCTCTGGAGTTCAATAATTATTTGTTTGGCTTGTGTTAGTAGCAAATCTGCAAAGCCTGAACATTCTGACCTGTTCTTGCTTGTCGTGAAGTTCTTCAATGATCAAACGTTTCTTCAACGCAAAATGTAAGTACAGAACTTGAGAAGCCTTCTTTTGTAATGTCCACTTGAACTATACATATACCAAAAACAGAGAATACCAATTAAAAAAGGTCTTTGTTTGTTACTAATAAAAACAGAACATAAACTTTTAGAGAAACAACCACTAGAAATTTCATATATGCATGAATAAACTTCTTTAGCAAGAAATTGAATCTCTTAATGGCATCTCTTTGTCATAAATTTCGTATACATAGACAAAATCAAAACCCTAATCACAATGTAACAGAGAGGAAATCAAGTTCTTTTAAAACTACAAGTCAGACATTGTAAACTATATATATACCTGTTTATACTGAAGCTCCAAGGTGTAAGAAAGAAGCAAGGGACTAAAATCGGTGGTGTCAGGTCTCGAGACCGAGACGATCGCAGCCTTGGGAAGCTCGTCGAATATTTGACTTCCACCGCCGAGAGAAGAAGAAGCTGCCGCCGCCGCAGCATCAGCTCTGGTCATTCTGATGACTCCGTCTGACTTAACGCCGTTAGGAAGTAGTAATTTATCCGTCGACATCGATTAACTCCCCAAACCGTCGTCGAAACTCGCCGTTCACGATTGCATGTCCGAAATACTCGAGATTCCACTGATCAATAAATCGACGTTATATAGGTGTCTATTGATTTTAGATTTTATTTAGAATATAAGGTTTAAATCAGTCTGTCAAATAGTACATTCAACGGCAAAGGGAGTGGTTCCGTCACGTTAGGTTTAACGAATGACCGGGTTGCGTTTCGAGATGATGACACGTACGATTATTGTCACGTGTACGTTTAAGATCGAGGGTATGTATTAACTCCCGTCTACCCTGCCGTGTATATGCAACTTGGTTACATCGTCTCCAAATTGGACAAGAGCTCTGGATTGTTTAATTTTTTAACTGTCCCAGACTAAGTAGCCAAATGACGATTTTACCCTTAAACTTTTCCTTGCTAAAAATAACTTTTTTCTCTTTTTCGTATCGGTTTTCAGAAAAATGGATTAAAAACGATGTTTCAATAAATAAGAAAATCATTTTCGCGTTGGCATGAATTTCATTTTAAATTATTTAATAGATGTTAAGATTGAATAAACTAAGAAAAAAAATTGAATAAACTTTAGAAATGTCATGTACCGAACATTCGCCGGTAATTTCCGGTTCTGTTAGTATGGACTATGGAGGGATAATTTTGTATTTTGCTGATGCAGGAGTTGCTGATGTACGAAGTATATGCCATGCAAGCATCAGACGACAAGAATATCCCAATTTTTTGGTGCTTTGCCAGATCAGAATATTCCCAAACACACTTATTTAATTCTTACAACATGTGTGATGAGAAAAAAAAATGATTTGAGTCTCCATCTCCACTTTTCTTCATCCCTTAAGTAAACCATAACAAAAAATACTAGTCAATATGATTTTCTTTCAACTATTTATTTTACAGATATAAAGTACAGTCCGGACAATTAAAATATAGCTTATTCAACATAGTTACTAAACTAATCTGTCTACACAACATATATACTACCTTTCCATCAAAAAAACGGAATAACAATTTTTGGATCTCGTAAAAGTTGTTGTTCATCTAAAGCAATTCGCAAATACAATTAAATTATATTTAAGTTCATAGATATTAGTATCAAACGATCAACCAGTATAAAACTAATGTATATTAAACAGAACGTTCAGTGAAATTATTATCCAGATTAAGATACTTGGTACGAAAATTTCTACAATAATTTGGTTAAAATGTTTGTGAATGGTACTCCAAAATGGCACAATGTTGCCTATTTGTTATAATGTTTGTGAATGGTACTTTCTTTATTCATGCCCATAAATAAAGGTTGGAAATCGCAAACCCAGGTCCAATTTTTAATTGGGCTGATATTTCAAAAATTGGGCCTTAATAACTAATATGTTGGCTCCACAAAACCATGAACCGGTTCAAAGAATACCGGAGCTCCAGTTTCTACAAAGGCAATGGACTTTAGCAAGTGAAGCCATATAATCATCAGACCTGAAACAAATTTGGGATGAAAAGTATCAAAAACACTAGACCATCGAATCACTTTATAACTGCTACCAATATGCTATAGGGGTTCAAACCTCTGCCCATATGGAGATCCACAAGCCGCGGTTAAATGAAACTTTGCGTTTTCTGATTTACCCTACAACAAGAATCAGACAAGTAACTTAAACAAGATTACTCAAGGATTGTTTGTTTTTGAATAGCAATAGGCCAATAGATGTCAATGGAGATTGTCTTGGATAAATTCAAGATCAAGAGCTTACCTCAGCTTCATAGTAGAGCCCTGCGTACAGAGAAGCATAGAAGTATTCGCTTGCTTGACCGCTAGAGAAGTCATTTACTAACTGTATTTCAAAATCAGAGTATTAAGATCGTTTGATGGAAATAAATCAATGATATCAATTATCAAGAAACATGTCTCAAAACCTTTTCAGGATCACCACCATTCTTGAATAGATTATAAGCTTCTCGCATCACAGGCCGAGAATCTCTACCAACCTACAAAGAATTCTTTCTAAAATCTCATATCCGGCTTTATTACTGATCATGGAATGGTAAGCTTTAACATAAGGAAAAACAAACCTCGAGAAACTGTGTTCGTGCAACATCAACACCATGGAGCCTCGCCTCGCAGATAAAGCACCAAATGGACTCCTCTGTGTCATTAGGATTCTGAGCAACATCTATCCGGAACTGCTCTGCACCTTCTTCAAACCTGTTGGATATTTCATCACTTAATATGAGACCAAAGTCCACAATAGAAACAAGCACTTTTTAAAATTTTCGACAGTGGATTCACAGTCTTCTAAGAAGAAACTCAAATCCTAACAAGAGTCAGTGAGTAGGAGCTTGTACCTATCTACATAGTAAAGAGAAAGCCCGCGTTGCCAAAGATCTGTCATGAAGCAAATGTTAGTGTTCCCATGAAGCAAAAACAATAAAGATTCGACTGAAATTTCAAAGCTTTATAGAGAGATCGTGTTATGAGATAAAACGTACATGCCTTTTGCCTGGGATCCAAAATGATTGCTCTATCGAACTCTGCCACCGATCCAGCAACATCACCCTTTAACAAAAAGCATCTCGAATAGGATGGTCAGATTCAAGGATCCAAAATTAAAAAAAGAGTCCCTTATGTTAGAAAAGTTCTGTTTGTCGGAATTTTCCAATTTACCTGTCTGAAGAGCTGCATTCCGCGTCGAACCGCTGCGATGGCCTCACGAGGGTTCGAATCTCCGCCGCCGGTTATGGCATCCCATATAGAGGAAACAGAAGGAAGGAAGAGTCTACGAGACAGTGCGTGAGGTGGGTGGCGGGAAAATTGGGGACTTAGGGTTTTAAAAGGCGAGATCGCCGTGAAACGCCGTGGAATTGTGCGAGATGGATATATGATTGGATTCACGATCTGGGTTAGTGACATTTTCCGCGGAAGCAGAAGAATTTCTCCGAATCACCGCGACGATTACAGTTTCTCTAGGGATTAACGGATTTCTCACTTTACCAGTAATCGCAGAAGATAAGATGACAAATGGGAGGGAAGGAACGTAGCGGTAAAATCCGGATAATCCCGGTTTATTTAATCACTTTGATGAACCAATGGGTTAAGAAAATAACAAGAAAGTAATAAACCGATGTAAACTCCAAAAGCTCAACCGGTTGTTCTCCCGTCATTCTATCGGTTTACTTGAGATTGCGTCGGTTTCAATCTGAACCGGGTAAGATTAGATAATACTGTAACTGTACCGGTGAAAGCTATTTGGAGGCTAGGAGGGTGTGTAAAAGTCGCTAGAACTAGAAGCAGAATCTAGTTTAGAGAGCATTGAATGAGAGATTTGAACAATGAAGAAAGAATAACTTTGGCTTGAGAAAAGAGTAACAAAAGAAGGTAAAAAATTAAAGTTTGAATTTGTTCCTACAGTTCTCAAAGAGGCAAAGAACATTTCTTCACCAACAATCAATACCTAAACTTCCCTAGTTTTTTTTTCTATATATGGCTTTCACTCTTTCATCTTTTCTTTTTCTTTTGCTAACCTAAACAAAAAAACCAAACTTATCAGGAAAATGGGGATTACCACCGCTCTTCTCTTAGTTATGCTTATGTCCGTTCACACTTCCTCGTATGAAACCACAATTTTAAAACCATACAAAGAAGATAACTTTCGGTCTCTTGTCGCGAAAGCATGCCAATTTATCGATGCTCACGAGTTGTGCGTCTCTAACATCTGGACACACGTCAAGGAATCGGGTCACGGGTTAAACCCGCATTCGGTTTTACGTGCTGCGGTAAAGGAAGCACATGACAAAGCCAAGTTAGCAATGGAAAGAATCCCAACGGTAATGATGTTATCTATCCGTTCGCGTGAGCAAGTTGCCATAGAGGATTGCAAAGAGCTTGTAGGCTTCTCGGTAACAGAGCTAGCATGGTCGATGCTGGAGATGAACAAACTCCATGGAGGAGGAGGAATAGATCTAGACGATGGCTCTCACGATGCTGCTGCAGCAGGAGGCAATCTTAAAACCTGGCTTAGCGCGGCCATGAGTAACCAAGACACGTGTCTAGAAGGGTTTGAAGGAACAGAGAGGAAGTACGAGGAATTGATCAAAGGTAGCTTAAGACAAGTCACTCAGCTTGTGAGCAATGTCTTAGACATGTACACGCAGCTCAATGCCTTGCCTTTCAAGGCATCTAGGAACGAGAGCGTCATCGCAAGTCCTGAGTGGCTCACGGAGACCGACGAGAGCCTCATGATGCGTCATGACCCCAGTGTCATGCATCCAAACACGGTTGTGGCGATAGATGGAAAAGGGAAGTATCGGACAATTAATGAGGCCATCAACGAGGCTCCTAATCATAGCACAAAGCGATATGTTATATATGTTAAGAAAGGTGTGTATAAAGAAAATATTGATTTGAAGAAGAAGAAGACGAACATTATGCTTGTTGGTGACGGAATAGGACAGACGATTATTACCGGTGACCGGAATTTCATGCAGGGTCTTACGACATTCCGAACTGCAACCGTTGGTTAGTATTGATATTTTAGTTAATTAAATCAGTAGTTAATTAATTGATTGATTAACCTTTTTTGTACTTTTCTTCCTTTTTGGTTTTTGTCAAATTTTTATATATATTAGTGTGTCTGAAAATTAGAAAAGCATATATGCTTTCTGCAATCCGCAGGCTTTCAAGCTTTAAGTTATAGTTTTTTTCTTCTCATAATTCATTCTTTTCTTGTGCTACAATATCTAATCCATTACTTAATTGATTGATCAATCTTTTCATTACCTTTTAATATTGTTTTGGTCAAATTTTGTTTACTATTGTCTCTGCAAATCATGGAATATTATATGCTTTTGCTTTCTGGAATCTACAAACTTTCAAGATTTTTACTTTTCTTATAAATTATCCCTTTCTTATGTTACAAATAACTACTTTTTCAATATGTTTTTGTTACTTATGTATCTAATTAACATGATTGACCATTAATTTTGGTTTGATCAGCTGTTTCCGGAAGAGGATTCATTGCAAAGGACATAACATTCAGAAACACGGCTGGTCCGCAAAACCGTCAAGCTGTCGCATTGAGGGTTGATTCTGACCAATCCGCCTTCTATCGATGTAGCGTGGAAGGTTATCAAGACACTCTTTACGCCCATTCCCTCCGTCAGTTCTATAGAGATTGTGAAATTTATGGTACGATTGATTTCATATTCGGAAACGGCGCCGCGGTTTTACAAAACTGTAAAATCTACACTCGGGTCCCGCTACCGCTCCAGAAGGTAACGATAACCGCGCAAGGAAGAAAAAGTCCAAATCAAAATACAGGGTTCGTAATCCAGAACAGTTACGTGCTGGCTACACAACCTACTTATCTTGGCCGGCCATGGAAACTTTACTCAAGAACGGTTTACATGAACACTTACATGAGCCAGTTGGTCCAACCCAGAGGATGGCTTGAGTGGTTTGGTAATTTTGCTTTGGACACTTTGTGGTATGGAGAATACAATAATATTGGGCCAGGTTGGCGATCATCAGGTCGGGTTAAATGGCCTGGTTATCATATCATGGACAAACGGACTGCATTATCGTTCACCGTTGGATCGTTCATTGACGGTAGGAGATGGCTTCCGGCAACAGGTGTCACATTCACCGCTGGTCTAGCTAACTAATTCAAAAAATTTTATTTTACCAGAATTATTTTAGAATTATGTTATTAATTTAATCGGTTGTCATCTATATAATATTCTTGTTTGAGTAGAAAACAAAAATCATGAATGTATAGTGTATGTCAGTATGTGTGTTTAAATTTATAACTTTATAAAAATAAATGGAAATTATAGACTGCCTGATTATGCATCTCTGTAAATCATTTAATTTTATTCGTATCTGATTTAATTTCATTGATTAATTTCGCAGTGATCGAAAAATATCTCCAAAAATTCCCTGTCATTTTATCCGTAGATCTTGTTTGAAATTTTGAGCTGATTTGAATCGGACGGATGAAGAATTATAATATATGGGCTATTGGTCTGCCACTAACTTAAACGACTTATTTAATTACGAGTATCCACGTACATCAATGTATTTGTCATTTTCACACAAATTAATTCAAACCTTACGTCCGGTTACCAAAAAAAATATATATCAATTTGAAACGAAAAACCAAAGATCATGTATAAATACACATACAATTATACAAACATCTCGAAGTAAACTTGTAAACATCAACCCTGATTAGGACTTAGAGGTCATTCATTACACTTTCCTTTTTTTGTCCACTCTTTCTCATTTTTTTATTTTTTTATTTTGAATGGATGGGTGATTTTGCTTTGAAGACATTGTATTATGCGGAGTTCAAAAATACCGGACCTGGTTCAGAATTATCATGTGATTAATGAAACTGAACCTGTTTGGTTCACTGTCTCGAACTTTATAGTTGGAGATAGCTTGTTGCCGAATATGGGAACTTTTTGTGTGTTTATGTCTCTACCTCTGTGATCTATATGAATGTGGTTGTGATCAAAATTAGAAAGAATGGTACATATTGCATAAAAATAAATATATCTCTTCTAAATTGACTAGTTAGGTCATACTATTTGTCAAGATTCGTCAAGAATTAAATTTACTATTCAGTGCGGTGAAAACGGACAATATTTTCAGTGTATACAAATGATTTATTTTATTTTATTTTAAGACCAGAGATTGTTTTTAATCATAATCTACCAAAAAATCATTATAAATTCGCACATTGATGTATCTAGAATTTTAATATCGAGAAAAGGGTTTTGATAATAAGCAATGGGAAAATCACTATCTTTCAAAATCACAACTGTACCGAATGGTATGTTAATTAGTAGTTAAAAAAACAAACACACAATTAAGACACTGATTAATCCGGTGGAGAAAAGAACAAACAAACAAACAAACAAACATTTATTGAATCCCTAAAATAAGATTAATTATTTTCCCTAATTAGAAACTCATAAGGAAACAGAGAAGACCATAAAACCACAAGCCTATTTTTTGTCTTTTCAACAGTTTCTCACTAGCCGGATTTCCCGCCAAGCCTTAGAAAACAGAGCAACCAAAATAACGAACTCTTAATTTGTCATAACCGTTATAAATAAGCCATCTAGACAATTATGAAAATTGCACACTCCCAAGGAGGCTACGTAACCTTCGACGGAGGAGTCCATAAAACTCACATTCTCATTTTTTTCTCAAAAGAACAACGAACAGCTCTTATATTTTTTTACAATAATTCTTCAGAGCTGTTTAAGTTCAACAACAATTTGATTAAGAGAAAACCACATAAATATTAATTAGTGTAACGAAAAACACAAAACAAATATGTCGTACGGATACGACGATGAATCCAAGAGGAAGAGGAGGTACATTGTTATCACCATCTCCTCTGTTCTTTTGATCTCGATGGTGGTTGCGGTTACCGTTGGTGTCAGCCTCAATAAGCATGACGGTGACTCTAAAGGTAAAGCAGAGGTAAATGCTTCCGTCAAGGCCGTCAAGGATGTTTGTGCACCAACTGATTACAGAAAGACTTGTGAAGACACTCTGATTAAGAACGGGAAGAACACAACCGACCCGATGGAGTTGGTTAAGACTGCGTTTAATGTTACGATGAAGCAGATCACGGACGCAGCTAAGAAGTCGCAGACGATTATGGAGCTTCAGAAGGATTCAAGGACTAGGATGGCGCTTGATCAATGCAAGGAGCTTATGGATTACGCGTTGGACGAACTAAGTAACTCTTTCGAGGAGCTTGGAAAATTTGAGTTCCACCTGCTCGACGAGGCTTTGATCAATCTGAGGATTTGGCTTAGCGCAGCGATCAGCCACGAGGAGACTTGTCTTGAAGGGTTTCAAGGAACACAAGGGAATGCTGGAGAGACAATGAAGAAAGCGTTGAAGACTGCAATCGAGTTGACCCACAACGGGCTAGCGATCATCAGCGAAATGTCGAATTTTGTTGGCCAAATGCAGATTCCGGGGCTGAACAGTCGTCGACTTTTGGCTGAAGGATTCCCTTCGTGGGTAGACCAGCGTGGGCGTAAACTCCTACAAGCTGCTGCCGCATATTCCGATGTGAAGCCTGATATTGTGGTGGCACAGGACGGGAGCGGTCAATACAAGACGATCAATGAAGCGTTGCAGTTTGTCCCCAAGAAGAGGAACACAACTTTCGTGGTTCACATTAAGGCTGGACTCTACAAGGAGTATGTTCAGGTGAACAAGACCATGTCGCATCTTGTGTTCATCGGTGATGGTCCCGACAAAACTATCATTTCCGGCAACAAAAATTACAAGGATGGTATCACCACCTACCGTACCGCCACTGTCGGTAAGATATATATTTTGGGGATTTTTACTCGTTAGATTACAAAGTCTTAGAAGTCATCTATGTAAAATGATGAATGTAATGTTTATTGCAGCCATTGTTGGAAACTACTTCATTGCCAAGAACATTGGGTTCGAAAACACCGCTGGGGCAATAAAACATCAAGCGGTTGCAGTTAGGGTTCAATCAGATGAGTCCATATTTTTCAACTGTAGATTCGATGGCTACCAAGACACGCTCTACACTCACTCCCACCGTCAGTTCTTCCGTGATTGTACCATTTCAGGCACCATTGATTTCCTCTTTGGAGATGCGGCTGCTGTATTCCAAAACTGTACGTTGTTGGTGAGGAAGCCACTCCCAAACCAAGCATGCCCTATCACAGCCCACGGTCGAAAAGACCCAAGGGAATCCACTGGATTTGTGTTCCAAGGGTGCACCATTGCCGGTGAACCAGATTACTTGGCTGTCAAGGAAACCAGCAAAGCCTATCTCGGTAGGCCATGGAAGGAATATTCAAGGACTATCATCATGAACACTTTCATCCCAGATTTTGTTCAGCCTCAAGGATGGCAACCATGGCTCGGGGACTTCGGCCTCAAGACATTGTTCTACTCTGAGGTCCAAAACACAGGACCGGGATCCGCCCTTGCAAACCGGGTTACTTGGGCTGGAATCAAGACATTGAGCGAAGAAGATATCCTCAAGTTCACACCGGCTCAGTACATCCAAGGTGACGACTGGATTCCAGGCAAAGGTGTTCCGTACACTACAGGCCTTTTGGCTGGGAACCCGGCCGCTGCAACCACCACCCCAAGCGTCTCAGCTGCTGCTCCAGGTTTCTCCACCTTCACGGATACAAGTGGCGCTGACTCAATTGCTCCAACAGCTTCCCCAGCAGCTTCCCCGGAAAGTTCAATTAGCATGGCTTACACGGGGACAGCTTCTCCGGAAAGTTCGATTAAGGTGTCTTCTTCAACGGAGACGGCTTCCCCGGAAAGTTCATTTACGGAGGCTTCAACGGCTTCCCCAGAAAGTTCAATTATGGTGGCTTCAACGGAGAGCTCTGGTTCGTTTTTTTCAATGTTTACCTAAAAGATTGATTAAGATGGCATAAAATGTGTTTTTTCTTTACTCTAATTCAAGCAAAACCTGAAAGGAACAAAAATATTTGCACAACCTTGAGGACTTCAGGATTATTGGTATTCCAAATTGTTGACATTAATGTTTAGCTTTGTAAACTCATGTTTAATATATCAGTATATTAAAATGCTGTTTATAAATCTATTATTATTAACTAGTGCATCTTGTAAACTCATTTATATGTAGAAATTAGTTCATTACTATGCGCGAGCTGTTCCAAAGAATTTCATGTGTCATCTAGTACTAACAATTTCCTATACGAAATTAATATTCTTATATAAATTATTGACACAACCCTCAATATATAATATTTATATATGAATTGGGACAAGTTTATGAAAAGAGAAAGTTGGAAATAGAAGAAGCAGATCAATAGTGAAAGGTAGTAAAAGAAAGTAGTTACAACTAACCTCATTTACTTCTCTGCATTCATTTTAGCTCCACCCTCTCATCTTTTAAGCTATAGCCAAATCATCTTATTCTATACGTCCATTGGAAAAGTTAGAGATTCTTTTACCCCAAGTTCGAATCCGAAATCTAGCCATTAAATTTGCATATGTACTTTCGAAATCCGTTGCTATTAAGTTTTATATTTCTTAGAAAAAGTTGATCAGAAACAAGTTCTTTTTAACTCTAAATAAATATCTGAAGATCTAAAATTCTAAATATATACTCCTATTTGTTATCATAAAGTTTGAGGCAATAAAAGAAAGGTGGTTCCCAATATATGCATGCACACAATCGCAACTACCCACTAGACTACATTTACTTCTCTTTACCTCCAAATGGTTACTCGTCTTCACCAATTGGCAAGCTCAACATTATAGATATACATCCATCTGTTTATTAGTTTTGAAAACTAAATAAAAGCAGCGTTATAATTGTCTTTTACATATTGTGTTTGATATTTATTTTTGTGCTGGGTTTCAATCAATTTTCCACCAACTTATCTTACCATTTAAAACTAGTATTCATGCTATCTAAAAAGATAGGTAAATAGAAGTAATATTAAAAGTAACTTCCCTTTGGATTCTCTATTTATATCACTTCCAAATTGATTCCATCACACATCTTAAAAAGTAAAAACACATTCATCTATCCAACAAAAAAAAAGAAAGGAGAAATGGAAGGAATCGATCATAGAATGGTGAGTGTCAATGGCATAACAATGCACATTGCCGAGAAAGGTCCCAAAGAAGGACCTGTGGTGCTTCTCCTCCATGGATTCCCTGATCTCTGGTACACGTGGCGTCACCAGATTAGTGGGTTATCATCTCTAGGTTACCGCGCTGTAGCTCCAGACCTCCGAGGCTACGGAGACTCTGATTCGCCGGAGTCTTTCTCCGAGTACACGTGTCTTAACGTCGTTGGGGACCTCGTAGCTCTTCTGGACAGTGTTGCTGGAAATCAAGAGAAGGTGTTTCTGGTCGGTCATGATTGGGGAGCCATTATCGGATGGTTTCTCTGTTTGTTTCGACCTGAAAAGATTAACGGCTTTGTGTGTTTGAGTGTGCCGTATAGATCAAGAAACCCTAAAGTCAAGCCCGTTCAAGGGTTCAAGGCTGTATTTGGAGATGATTACTACATTTGTAGATTTCAGGTTTTGCATCTTGATCTTTCTTTATTAACCGACCGTACTAATCAAGTAACATCGACGACCAATAATCTCTTATCCAATAAAATAAAACCATTCAATTGACATTGTTTGGTTATGTCCAATATAATTTCAATTTTGTTTAAACAATGTGAATTTGCAGGAACCGGGGAAGATTGAAGGAGAGATTGCAAGTGCAGATCCAAGAATATTTCTGAGGAACCTCTTCACAGGGAGGACACTCGGTCCGCCGATTTTACCTAAGGATAATCCCTTTGGGGAAAAACCTAACCCTAATAGCGAAAACATTGAATTGCCTGAATGGTTTTCTAAGAAAGATCTCGATTTCTATGTCTCCAAATTCGAGAAGGCAGGATTTACCGGTGGATTGAACTACTACAGAGCCATGGATCTGTAAGTTCTTAGTATATGAATGCGTATTTTAGGGTTTGGGTTAATTTGTTATTGGTTAATATATCAGGAATTGGGAGCTCACTGCACCATGGACCGGAGCTAAGATTCAAGTTCCAGTGAAGTTCATGACAGGTGACTTCGACATGGTGTACACCACACCAGGGATGAAAGAGTACATTCACGGTGGTGGATTTGCTGCAGATGTTCCAACTCTTCAAGAGATAGTGGTGATTGAAGATGCTGGTCACTTCGTTAACCAAGAGAAACCTCAAGAGGTCACTGCTCACATCAATGACTTCTTCACCAAGCTTCGGGACAACAACAAAAGCTTTTAGAGTTCTCGTTTGGTTCTATTATGTTGGCTCTCAAAACAAGTTGGTTCTTGCATGTGTTGTTTCGACAAGATTTTGAATAAGACTTGGCATTATGAAGCTCAACGTGTGTAGGAACAATCGATTCTGGCGAAAATAGTTAGAAGGCTGGATTGAAGATTTCAAAAGAAAACCAATTTTTTTTATAGATTTCACAATGATTTTATAAGCAAACTAAATGAACCAGAAATAACCAAGTGAAACATTGGCAGAACGCATGCTCGGGCCCAACAACATAATAGGAGGGATAAAAGACAACACAGGCCCATTTGACCACAGAACCCAGAAGACCCATTAGGTCCAATGAAAGCAATCGCAGTAGAGCACCTACAGCTAGCTGATTCAGTCTATCACATTATTCCAATTCATCCTAACTACTTTTAGCAACGTAAAAGAAGTGAAACAATGACAGAAATAATGAAAGAATGCTAAACACCAAGAAAGTTCTATGATGTCTTGAGATGTCAAGACCTTAGTAGAAAGATAATGAATTAAGTTTAACATAGTAAAGCTGCAAGTGTAATAACCACACGATGAATCCAGTAGAAGCAAACTTAGTAGCATGTCTGAAAGAGGAAAGAAAAAACAGAGTTCCCTAACAAAAATCCGATTACAAAAGCAACCAAGAAGCAACAGTACTCCAGAATCAAGTCCAATGGCGGCAACAACTTTCTTAAACCTTGAATCCACGACTCTTCCTCTTTCCTCTGGCCTTCTCGAACTTCCTTCCCTTGGCCCGAACATATGGCTTGGAGTGACTGTGTGGCACACCAGGAGCAGGTCCGAAATGCTTCACTGCTTCACGTGAATTCTTAGGTCCTCTAAGAAGAACCTATAACACAAGAACACACAACTATCAAATTAAATATAGTATCCTTAACAACTTGAAAATGGAGAATAGCAGATTGGATAAGAGAAATACCGTGTTCTGGCCCAATGGAGCTCTGAGAGCGAGCTGGTCAAAGGTTAAGCATTCACCTCCAGCTTTCTCAATGCGAGCCCTTGCTCTCTCTGTGAACCTCAAGGCAGTCACTTTCATGGCTGGAATCTCGTGTACCCTCAAATCATCAGTTATAGTTCCAACCAAGACGGCAATCTTATCTTCCTATAATATCAGAACAAGAGGCAAAATTCAAAATCCAAAGCATAGACAATGTAGAGAATTTTGAATCAATTATCGAACACCGCCATGTTACAGACTAAGTTCACATTAGCAGATTCATAAACTGGACACTGTATCTAGGAAATGTAACAGATTCAACATGACCTAAAACTAATTTAACCATAAAGATACAGTAGAGAGAGAGGGTTTCAACGAATTAGTACCTTGCCAGTCATGAACTCCACAAGCCTAGATAGAGAAAGAGGAGCTTTGTTGACTTTGCTCATGAAAAGCCTCTTCAATATCACACCATTGAACTTGCTATTAGTTCTCCTTACCAGAAACCGGTAAAGCTGCAAAATTTCACAAACAAAATTCAGAACAATTCACTAAAATAAAATTAAAAAACCTCTTCAATTGGATAATATAAGGCAAAGGACAAAGATTGATGTTTAAAATTCTGACCTTGACAGTAAGCTTGAGGTAGACATCATCAGACTTTGGAGCTGTCCTTTTGGTCTTCTTACTCTTACCTCCGGCGATCAGATCAATACCCTGCAATAACACAACCAATCAATCTCACAAACAAGCATGAAAGCAAGATCCAATCTCAAAAAAACTAAGAGAGATAGATCGTTCACACTCTAACCCGAGACTCAAATGTCAGAAAAACAAACCTAATACACTATACAACATTTAAAATGACAGGAAACACCCACAATCTCTTAACAACAAGATTTCTGAACCTTTGATATCAAACTAACAACAGAAAATACTTGTAGAGGAAAGACAGAGAGAAATGAAGATTGAACGACAGAGGAGGAGAGAAGTACCATTGTCGTCCGGCGTTGTGGTGATGGAACCGCCGACCTTCTACATGAAAATACTGATGCTAGGGTTTTTATACCAACTCAATTTTAGGGTTCTCTTACTTCCTCCACGAAATGGGCTTAGTTATTTTCTTCCTTCACGAGATGGGCCTTGAATATAAGACCACAATAAGTTTGGACTTAAATTCTGTAATATATTGGCCCATTTATATAATTTTTATTTGTCACCATAGAAAGCCTTTCCTTTTCTTTTTCTGACCAACATGAAAAAAAAGCATTTCTGATGTATTTTCTTACAAACCTTTTATATACGTAACTATAAAAGATTAGTTATATTGATACAAGAAATAGTTTAATCATTGATGCATGCCGTCTAGAAGAAAAGAAATATTTTATTTTGCTTAGAAAAAAGAATGAACCACATATTAGGTGTAGTATACTTCATACTTGTTATCATGTATGTAAACTACTAATACATAGGTAAGTATACTTGTTTACGCAATTTTAACCTATTATTGTTGATTTCTTGTCACAGAAAGTGTTATGAATCAACTTTCAAATAAGTTAAAATTTACTCGCCCAAAAAGAAAGAAAAAGTATCAATTAATGTTACTAATCACTGTCTGTTTATATAATTAGGATGGTGTAGTGGAACATGATGGGAACCCATTTACGAATTCTAAGTATTACCCTCACACGTATACAAATATAACCATAAAACGAACTTTTCAAAAGACGCGGTTTCTCGCCCGACAACAATTACTTGAATAATTTATTTAACTACAAAGGAAATTAGTGTATGTAAGGAGCTTTGACCAGTTCCAATGAGAATCATCCACGTCTCATTCTTTTTAGGCTGGATCTTCTTCTTCCATCACCGTCCGTCCACTACCCCATAATTCTTGCCTTAGAAGGTTTCACTAATTACTTCGTCTTCGTTTTTCTATTTTGAGATTTGACAACTTCCCCTTTTAATCATGTTTTTAGTTCTGTTGGACAATACCAAATCAATTGCACTGGTTTTGCTTTCTTTATCCAATCATTTTTTCTTTTGTAGTTCATTGGATCCATTTTTACATCATGTAGAGTAGCCATTGTTACAATACCAAACAAAGTTAGAAATTGCTAAATATAATTGTTAATTGATATAATAATCGTATATAGTTAAAACTCAACTTGTTCCATTTCTAATCTTAATTATGTTTTTTTGGACCGACATCATTCTCTTAATGTAATGAATAGCCATTTAAAACAGAGTTGAAATATAAATTCCAAAAATTTCTGGCAGCAAAAGAGAGAGAAGAGAAGGAGCTATTATCTGCGCCATCTGTTTCTCCAATTAATAATCTCCTTAAATCCGGATTTGTTATTAATTCTAATCTTTTCCAATTGATCCACTTTCCTCCTCTGAGTTTTTAAGACTAATAGAGAGATATATAGAGAGAGATTGCTTCTGGTTTTGCCTTCCCCCTTTGTTTGACCTCTCTTTTCTTTCTTCCCCCCTTTGTGTTTCCCGCATTTTCTCGGGAAAATCTAAAGGAACAAAAACATTAAAAGTTTGTGATTTTCTGATTATTTCTTTATTTAATCGAGACCCATTGTTTCTCGCCTGATTTGGCGCAAACCCTTTTGGATTCTGGTGAAAAAGGTTGGGATCAGAGGAAGAATGATGACGAGTATGGAAGGGATGATGGAGATGGGTGTATTGGATGATATTATAAGGAGATTGTTGGAAGGTAAAGGAGGTAAACAGGTTCAGCTTTCGGAGGTCGAGATCCGTCAACTTTGCGTTAACGCCAGACAAATCTTCCTTTCTCAGCCTAATCTTCTCGAGCTTCATGCCCCCATTCGCATCTGCGGTCTCTTTCTCTTTCTCTCCCTCTCTTTGTGGTGATGATGAAAAAATATTGTGGCTTTTTGGTTTTGATGATTTGGGTTTGAGTCGTATTGCACGATTGGGGTTAAAAAGATGAGATTTGTAATTGGGGGCAAATTTGTGTTGATTAGGGTTCCTCTTTTTTTCTTAATGTCGAAACGTGTGTTTGAAGATTTTAGCATCTGGGTGATCTAAAAAGTTTTGATTTTGATGGATTTATGTTAAAGTTTCTGCAAATTGTTTCTAAATCTGCTGATGCTTTGTTTTATGAGGTACTAATGGTTTCCGTTTTGATCTCTAATTCAGGTGATATCCATGGACAGTACCAAGATCTTCTGAGGCTATTCGAATACGGAGGCTATCCTCCTTCAGCGAACTATCTCTTCCTCGGCGATTACGTTGATAGAGGCAAGCAAAGTCTTGAAACAATATGTTTACTCTTGGCTTACAAAATCCGGTACCCATCCAAGATATTTCTCTTGAGAGGAAACCATGAAGATGCTAAGATCAACAGGATTTACGGGTTCTATGACGAATGCAAACGGAGGTTTAATGTACGGCTTTGGAAGATATTCACCGATTGCTTCAACTGTTTGCCGGTAGCTGCTCTCATTGACGAGAAGATCCTATGTATGCATGGTGGATTGTCACCGGAATTGGAAAACTTGGGGCAGATTCGGGAGATTCAAAGGCCTACAGAGATTCCAGACAATGGTCTTCTTTGTGATTTACTTTGGTCTGATCCTGATCAGAAGAATGAAGGGTGGACTGATAGCGATCGAGGTATCTCCTGCACGTTTGGAGCCGATGTAGTCGCTGACTTTTTGGATAAGAATGATCTCGATCTCATTTGCAGAGGCCATCAGGTAAATAGACTTCCATAGTGATCAAAACTAGAACCAAATGGTCCAACTCTGTAGAAATGTTTGACATTTGTTGTATCTTGTGAATATGGGCATAAAGGAAAAGACTTTTATGAGAACCTTCCAAGATATTGACTTGTGAGGGACGTGTTTGCAGGTAGTGGAAGATGGGTATGAGTTTTTCGCAAAACGGAGGTTAGTCACAATATTCTCAGCTCCAAACTATGGAGGAGAGTTTGACAATGCCGGTGCATTATTGAGCGTGGATCAATCTCTCGTTTGCTCCTTTGAGATTCTGAAACCGGCTCCAGCTTCTAGCACTAATCCTCTCAAGAAGGTTTGTTTCCACCAAGAACTTTCAAAAGACCAAGTAGTCCTTCTTTTGATAATAATATTGGTTAGCTCGGATATACCAAAATCTGAATCCAACAAGACCAAGCCTTTTGGACTTGATGAGTCATGACAAGTTTTGTTCTTTTGGAAACTTCACGTCATAATGTAACACATGTTTCTCTCTATATTTTCTCTTTTTGATCAGGTACCGAAAATGGGGAAGTCTTGAAACTTAATACAGCTTATTCCCTTGAGAGATTTGGTTTCACAAGCTCAAGCTAGCGCTCTGTGCATTTCTTCAGATGTAGGCAAACTGCAATGGAGAAGAGAACCTCAAAAGGCTACTTTACTTAGTCATCAAAGAAGAAGCATCAGTAGAAAAAACAAAAGAGAGAGAGAGAGAGAGAAAACAAAAGGTGTTGTCCAAATATTCTGTGTATAGTTGCAGAAACATCTCTTTTCTGCTTCTCTAGATTTTCATCTCCTTTTGGTCTGTTTTCTTTTATTTGGTTATTCTTTTAACACCTTAGTTTAACTTAGAGTGCCTCTCCTCTTTTGCTTTTTTCTTTCTTTCCTGTATCATCAAATTACCACATTTCTTAATCTTTTCCATATTTGAATTGACTTCCATGGTTTGGCTCTTACTTTTGTGAATCATCTGCACAGTAAAAACAATTTCCTTTTGATTTAGCAGTACATGTCTCTCTGTGTTTTTTCTCTTCCAGCAGTAATACATATACTTTTTACAGAGCTTACTTTTACACAATGGCACGACTTGTTCTCTCTGTTTCGGAATTGGTTCTTCTTGAAACTGATTCTCCCTCTCTCGTCGAGTTTTCATAGTAGCACATTTTATTCTCAGGCTTTTGGTTTAATTTCATAGGAAGATGGTTCAATCCGGTTTACTATTAAACCGAAAAATCTAAAAACTAGATTTTTCGGTTTATGAAATCCACAAACCAAATAATATAGCTGCATACCAACCCAAAATCTCGGCAAATCAATGTTTTCCGTAAATAACCTTTTCTTTATCGATGTTGTCAGGAACATTAAGGGTAACTTAGTAATATAACAATTGCAGACGTTTTAGCGAGCAGAGGATCCCCAAAGCCAGACAAATCCTCTTCCGTCGCCGCCGCCGCCGCCGCAAGTCTCGTCGGTTAGTTTCTGAATCTCTCGTTTCTAAATCTCTGATCTTTCGTTGGATTCCTGTGTTTGAATCTCAGCTTCTCTACCTGGGTTTATGTCTCAGCTCTTGAACTTGCTTGATTTCTGCATTTCTTGTTATTTTCGTTTGTCTTTGTCTCTCGATCCGTGTGTTACCATTACTGTATATGATCGCATAATTCATCTGTGTTTTGCTTTGGGTTTATTGATCTAACTTAATCTCTATTTCCTTGGATTGATATGTAATGGTGGAATTTCTAAAGATATATAGGAAGGAAGTTGGAGAGTTTCTAGCAATGTTTATGTTTGATTCCAATGTTGTGGTTCTCAATGGAGAAAAACATTATAGAATCTCTGAGAAATTTTATATTGAATAGCCAATTGCTACAGGATTCTTGGTTCGGATCTTTCAGTTTCAGAATCTATATGTGTTTTAGAGTTGTTTTTTCTTTGAGCTGAATAGGTTTAGAGAGCCAATCTTTCACTTGATTTTCGAAGCCTATATCTAGTTCATTGGTTCGTAGCTAAAGAGTGTTTCTGAATCCTTGCTGTACCATCTGTGTTAATAGGGTTTGAAGTCTATGTTTGATTCTATCTTTATTCTAGAGAGCTTAGATGTTACTTTTTAGGATAAGCCTTAAATGGAGACGCAGAAAACTCAAGCTGAAAACCCGCCAAAACCGGCCACGTCTTCATGTCGAAAGAAGACAAAGGATGATGCCAATTTCCTAGAAGACGTCAAGGATCACATCGATGATTTCATTAATGCTTCCATGGATGATCACAAGAACTGTTTCAACAAAACCATCAAGAAGGTTTGTCTTTCTTCATGATTTACTAAACACGTAATAGATCTTGATCACTGAGCCACTACTTGTGATTTTGCTAATAGTAAGTTATTTTGCCTTTTTCAGATGTTTGGGTTGTCAAAGGCTGTTGCGGATAAGCAGCAAAGTGAGGCTAAAGGAGGAGTCGAGAGTTATTTGCCTCTTCAGACAACAGTCTCAGATTAGAGAAACTGATGATAGAATCAAGCTAACAAGATCTTGTTTCGGTTTACTTTTTGTTGGTTTGTTTCGGTTACCATTGTTTAGGGAGATATGCCCATTTATAACAGTAATAAAGATGACAATTTGTTATTGGTGGATAGCTAAAACATAACATGTCTTTACTTTGTTTTGTTAGTGCCCATCTTCAATTACCAAAGAATGTTCTGAATCTAATAATTTTGCAGTTTTTCATATATGCTTTTCAGCATCCAAAAAAACTTTTAAGTGCCAATAGAATCGACTTTGAAAATCCTTTAAAAACCCTCATGAAAACAAAAAGAAGTTGGAGAAACTTCAGAACAACCTCTGGAGAGAGTTAGTGCTGTTGATACATTATTTGCATTCTTTATGCCCCTATTTCCCCTTGACATGTTTCTCAAGTGTGCTAGGGTGGGTGTTCCTCAAGTGTCGAGACTAACTTCTCTTTCGTTTCTTGGGGCAGATGGCACCACACGGGCCAAATCTCCACTCTGACAAGAAAAGAGATCGAAAAAACATGGAATTGGAGGAGTATCTTCAGCGTTCATTACCATTCCTTCGTTTTTTATATGCCAGAGAAAAAGGTCTCATAGGGAATGTTATTCTCGAGAATTTGTTTATATAGGCAGAGATAAGAACTACACAATCATATTTGGCTAAGGTATTCACAATCCTAATGTGCGTCGAAAGAATATTATTTTCAACAAAGTTTCCCAAATTGTGAAGGAAAACAGATTCTAATCGAAGTAATCCTGCAAAAATATTTTAAATTGAAAGATTATCTTCGATTCACGTTCGAGTTCTTTAATCCTCATAAACCAATCATTCCATCATTATCCAACTTTTTTAACGACAATCTGAAAGAACGAGATCCATATGAGCTCTTAAAGTAAGATAACCAACAAGAGTTAACTGGAACAAAACTAAATAACATCTGACAAAAATGACAGAAGGGAAAAGACAAATTGTATTGAATACCGAGTAGAAACCAAAAAACAGAAACATGGAATAGAGTATACTTCTAAACCAAACTGGATTCTGAGGTTTAGTCTTCCTCCTCTCCTTCGTTCTCAGCAATGTTGAAGTACCTCAACTCATAGAGGTTACGGTCCTTGTTTGCTGCAATCACTCTGAGCCAATCCCTTACATTGTGCTTCTTCAGGTACTTCTTTGTCAAGTACTTCAAATACCTGAAAACACACATCAAAGACAATGGTAAATAAACAATTGCACTTGGAATTGCTTCAACTAAGAAACCAAAACAAGACTCATTGCTACTTGTCTTAGACACTGTTAGATAAGTTTGGCTATCACAATCACTATGTATCATATCTTAAGACTAAACGAGCAAAGATCAATACTAAGTTCATGTGTTATACCTCTTGGAGAATTGGCCATCTGCAGTGACAGTGATCTTGCTCTTCTCACGTGTGATTGTGACAGAATCACCAAGTGCACCAGCTTTGCCACCGACCTTGATCCTCTCCTGAAGAAACTTCTCAAGGGAAGCAATCTCCATGATCTTGTCATCGACAGGCTTTGAACAATCAATGGTGAAGGAAACTCCCTTCTTCTTTCCCTTGGCAACAGCTGCACCTCCACGACTCATTTTCCCAAGACTTCTCTGTAAAATCCAAAAAACAATCCATAAGACTGTGTCTATAGATCATTGACAAATCATACTGATACAAATAAAGAAGCCTATATTCTCTATATACTTTATAAGCCATTTTCTAGCTACTATGACTAACTCAAAACCTGGAAAATGGGAAGTGAGATCTGTATCGCAGATTCGACTTTCAATCTAACATAGTCAATTACACTCTAAGTAGATGAAAAATGAAGCTAATCCAAGAGGAAATGAAGCTAAAAACTCGTTTCTTCTCATTCCATCTTCACATCTCGAGAGACAAGTCTATCGAATCTACTATATCAGAAACTGAAGCCCGTTCCATTAAAGGGAGATAGTAGCAGCGTGTACCTTGAACAAACCCTAGAAGGTGAAATTCTCTGAAGAGACGAGCGGCGTCTTTTTTGCTTTGGGGAGAATGAAACAGATGGCTAGGGTTTTTGCCCATTTAAAGTGGTCTTGTTGCCCTAATTTATATTTCTATAAATAACCACAAGATCCCCAAACTTTTGTTAAATCCAAAAATAATCCCAATTGTTTTTAAATTGTAATAACTCCCACAACTCGTTAGACAAGTGAGGATATTTATTCTTTTGTGTTCCACCAACAAATGCTAGTTGTTCAATTTAATCATGGATTTGTTTTCAGTACATTATCTCTTAGAAGTCTGTATATTGTGTGCAATCTACAACACATGACAATCCATCTGAATGTATCAAAAGAATGATATACTGTAATAAGCAAAAATTTGTTTTTGTCAATTACATGAAAATTTCCCTGAAAGGTCTACAAAAATTCTCTCTAGCTACGAGACCTTGTACCAAACAGAAAACGCTGCAACCAACCATTGCAGCTTAGGAGTTTAGAGTTTTTAGTCTTTGTGAGATAAATTTTCCGGTGGCAGAAACTTCGGATAGCGGTTGGTAGCTTCAGTTTTGTGGTCATAGTACTCCACCACGGCTGCTCCAGCCAAAGCAGCTAAAGTCAGCGCCTGAGCGTGCAACCTGAGAAGAAGCTCGGTGAGAAAAGTGCTTCGTACAGTACCATGTGACTGGATGTCTCGAACAAATGATTTGGCTAAGAACATAAAATTTATGTCGATAACAACTATAGCTTACAGGCAAGAACAGAGAAATGTACATGCTTTTGGGACATGGAGATGATGATGTTGCTCAACTATAAATGTTCATGGCTACAGAAAATGTTTCAAAATGCAAATGAGACTCAAAAACTTTACAAAAAAATCATTCAACCATTTATAATCAATCAATCCTTTTGATTAGAAGATTCACCTGGCGTGGATGATCTTGACACTGGTTTTCATGGCAGGTTGGGACCAGTTATAGGCGATAGAACCGGTAATACCACTTAGCCATAAACAACCTGATTCAACAACGGTCAAATTAAAACAATACAGGTTCAGAATTAGCAGAAAGAAATATCAAAACACCAAAAATAAAGTAGATGGGAATGCATTCTCTAATATCTTTGCATGTCAAAGAACATTAAGAATTGAGGACCAAAAATGTCTCAGTGGAATCAAGAGGAAATCCAAGACGGTAACAGAAACCGTAACAAGTTAATAATCAATTCTACTATATGACATTAAGGCGATGAAATCTAAGATCACAATAAACGACCCAAGAGAAAAGGAATGTTGAGAAGAAGAAGAAGAAACAAGGATAATTACCGACGGTACGAAGTTTGTGATCGGAGACCCATTTTCTGATTTCTTCAAATTTGGTCTTTGATTCCACCATTGTTTGGAAAAATCAAAACTTGGAAGAAAAATAAAGCCTTTCGCCGGTAATTTATATAGGCTGAGATAAAATCGGAGGAGGAAAGTTCTACCTTTTGTTTTTGTATCCCTCAATTTTACTATTAAACTATTTTATTATTTTGCAATTACGACGCTGAATTAGAAGAAAAAAGGCGGCCTTGTTGTAACATTATAGACTATAGACAGGTCTTGGTCATTTGACTTTGGTTTGGACTGTTCGATTTTGATGTCACGTATAGACTATAGTCTTGGTCATTTGACGTCAATTTTTATGTTGTAGGGAAAAAACAAAACAAAAGAAAGACCATCAAAATTTGGGATAGTAATATGAAGAAAAACTCGACAGTTAAAATTTAACATAACCAGATAGAAGAAAGAAAGTTTCATTAGGGTAATAACTTGGATACCCAATGTCGCCACATTAAAAAACAAATACCCAAAGACCTCTTTCGCTCCCCCGATTCATACCCAGACCTCGAACCGCACGGGGGTCACACCACCGACTGGGGGAGGCAGTCTCTCTCCAAACCATTACATACCATTTTGTGTTTTTAGATTATCAATTCATCACATAACTTGAGCATGCAGTTTTTCAGGTTTTCTCAAATATCAAATTCCCAATGTTTTTTTTTTCTTTTTTTGGTTTTTTGTCCATCATGAGAATTGCCCGACCGGTGAGAATCTCGAACGGGTACTGACTCAGTTCTTAAGATGATCCTCCTCCGCCACCGTGCCTCTGATGGAAGCTTCCTGATCCTTCATTAAATGAAGATGTCCAAATGTTTGGTTCTCTGTCCATCTGATTAACCGAGTAGGCTTGTTGTGATTGCATATAAGGATCTCTCTCCCATATGTTAAACCGGATAAAACCACTCCCACCTGCCTGATCTGAAGAAGATGACGTTGATCCCATCCCTGAAGCTATTCCTCTAGCGGGCCTCCGGCCAGATGGGAATACAGGCCCTCGAGAGACTATAGGCGAATCCGGCTGGTGTGACTGTGCAGAAGACTGTTGGTAATAGGCTTGAAGAGCCTGCATTCTGTCTCGGGTCCGAGCGTTGCTTCCTGGAAATGGTGGTGTCCTCGGAACAGATGCCACCGAGCTACCCGCTCTACCACTGGAACTGCACAAACAAGCCATAAGATGTGTTTTAACAAACAAAAAAATATGATAGTTGATAAAAGGTCTAATTGGTAAACCTGTGGTATCACGAAATAACGGGCTTTTGTTAGTCACGTTTATTTGCAGATTTGTTCATTAATTTATTCCGCAAGATGTCTAAAATGCAAACTAAATATGCCATTACACAAGTTTTCACGAAAATTGACTTTTTCCTACTTATTTCAATTCCACCATTCCATTCCGCAAAACTAATTTATTTCCACAAATCAAGAGTGTAGTTACCAATATAACAATTCAGTGCTTCAATTTTGAGAAATCTTTGCACAAAACCAAATTTGAATTCTGTGAGCACTTTAGTTTCTTTATGTGAAGAAATTCTCAACACATTTGTAATTAAGGTCATATTTTATGTTCATTAGTGATATACCTCTACCAAGACAGAAAATGTTTACCTGTGACCATGAAATGGACGCGTGAAATGTGGCGGTCTGGGTCTGATCATATCTGAGCCGTTGGCTCGAGAAGTCCTCGCAGCGGCTGGTGGAGGCGTGGGCTGAGTTGGACTGCCCACATGAGCGCCAGAAGCAGAGAAATGCTGTGGCGGTGGGGGTGGAGGCGGATGATAATCCCAGCCGTGATAGTGCGGATCCACAGGGAAACCATAAGGAGTTGGGACTTCACCAGAAACCGAAGAGCCAGTGTTCCAGTGACTACTGAAACTTGAACTGTCTGAAACGCCTGCAGCACCACCACTGCTTGAGGAAGGCGAGTGAACCGGGCCAAAATAGGTTACATATGGACATGGATGACCTGCGGTTGGCGCTGCTGGTTCAGTATAGTAACCTTGCTGTCCCAAAAGATCGTGATCTGTACCACAACATTAGAATTAATAGATCGATAAACCCGAATTCCAGAACATAAGAAGAAGATAATGAGGACAAAAATGGAATAACCGATCTGACAAATAGTCTTACATGAACTCGGTGAAAATTCTCCATCCCTACAAAGTTTGAAAGAGATTCATCAGCAAAGAAGGGAAGAGAATGCCAGTTTTGATTGCCAAAAGTAGCAGAAAAGAGAGTTAAATGGATGTTATGCAGTTGCTTACTCGAAAGAAGGAAGACGGGCTGAGCTTCCAAATGGGCACCAGTGAACTCCAAAAGACTACAAATATACATAAACACAAGGTATTTTCGAGATGGAACATAATTGAAGCAATCAAATAAAATGAACAGCAATCTTTCAAAAATTAAAAACTCAGCACATGAGACAAAGAAGTGAAAAGTAATGCAGAAGCGCAATGGAATATAAGAAGGATTGTGTTATCAGTTTCTTACCATTTCAGAGTATGCTCCAATATCATAAATATCTTCTTCGTGAACCCAATCCTCGACATTGAATTCGGGATATGAACGACAACCGTTTGCATAAAGCCACTGGCCTTTTTCTACTTTCCGACAGTTGGGGCATTGCATCACTCCCTTTGCATTGAAAGCCGAACCAATACAATCTTAAAAACAAAGAAAACAGATGTGAAGTTAGATGGCTTTGTCAAAAACATAAGAAACCAACCATGAAGCATAATGAATAATCCCTAATCTGAGGAAAATTTGGTCGGCTTATAGATACAAACACACAGATACTGCTATCTAGAGATTCTGAGCTAATAAATGTACTAATGAAACACATATGGCACGAACATTCTGAGATTATGAGCCAATACATGCATCAAACAAGGTGGAGAGATCAATCTAAGAAACTTGGCAGTTGCAATGAAATAGTGATGCTATACATAATTGATGCTATGTCCGTAACCTCACATAATAATAATAATTCGACCAGATCAAAACTATATCAAGCATGAAGCCATTAGTTTCAGAGCTTAATACCAAATCATGAGAGCCACATCACACAAACAATGGTAGTCGAAAAAAACAGAATGTAACAGGTTCTTTATTCATAAATCGAATCAAATAAGGATAGATCTGGGTGATTCAAATCAAAATCTGAAGCAAATTCTTTACTTTTTTTCAAACAATCGAATGAAAAAGAACAAAAAAAAGAGTATCGTATCAGAATCCACAAACTCACCTAGATGGAACTGATGGTCACATTGAAGATTAGCCCATGCTCGATCGCCGTTTTTAACAACCGTCTCGAGACAAATCGAACACGCAACCGAACCAAAACCATCACCTTCGTCGCCATCGGCACCACTAGCTTCGTCGGCGAGATCATTATCGCCGAAATTGAATTTGTTACCCTTATTGCCTAAACCCATAACCAAAATTCGAAATCAAAATAACCCAAATCTCAAAACCCTTTTTTTTTTTTGAATCAACCACCAAATTCGAACCCAGAAAAATCACTCTCCCCAATTCCTTACGCTTCGATTAATTTACCAGAATAATTAATTTAATCCTTGTACGAATCCGTGAACTCTCTTCGATCGTCACCACCAGAGAGAGACCCAGGAAGAAGAAAAAAAATCGCTCTTTGATTTTTTAGAGTTTTTTTTTTTTTCTGTAGCGTTATGTTTTGTGTGAGAAAGATTGGGTTACGGGGTAGAAGCAATGACCGCTGTCCAAAGACTAGAATGGACGGCTCAGATTTATTCTGACGGATTTGTCTACTTTACCCATCAGCTGCTTCCCCCTAAGCTTTTTCCATTTTTATTTATTTTTTTCCTTTTCCAATTTTTTGGATATTAAATTTAAATTAATACCCATCTTGGTATTTTAGCTTTCTATTTTTGGTTCTCATAAATGACTTTGGGTTTCAATCGATTATTCTGTAAAAAAAAAAGAAATATCGGATTTGAGTAATTTGACCGTCGATGATGACAATGCCAGTAATACAAATTTGTTCCTAATTGTTTGAAAAACTAAAGAATTTATTGGATCTCATCTTCTAGTACATGTGAACTAAAACATATTGGAAAACTTACAAGTAAATAATAGTATAGTAAAAATAAGTTTTGAAGGTCAATAGTAGTCAAAGTTTTTAGTTAGTCCAATGTGACGATGTTCCCAAGCGAATTATTGCGTCCACATGCCTAAAGTGTTTATTCGCGCCGACTTTTGCAGCTCTGCTCCCCCTCCTAGTTACCAATTTCCAATTTCGCTCTTTTACTTTTACTTTTTACGGTGTTAATACTTTTAGAGTTTAACCCCAAACCGTTATTATATTTAGGTGAATGGAACATGGTTTTCAAAAAGTTGGTTCTTGGCGATTTCATTAACCCGAAAAACAAAAATTACATAGTTTTGACAAAAATGAACCTCAAGAAGACCGGTTAGAGTTACAAACTTCAAACGTGTTGTTGAAAAATAAATTGTGACATGTAAAACAGTAAGTTTAATGTATTTCCCTGGTTTTATACCAATATACTTTTACTATTTAGTCTTTTTCCAAAAATCTTTTTTGTTTAAGTAGATAAGGAACGGCTCTAATTTAACAAAGGAAGATTTCCTTTTTCTTATATGAAAAAATACCTAAGCCGAGAAAAACAAGGAATCAAGACGACTCCTAATGTCAATTCATCATCTCACCATTATGAACTCTATAAATAGACTTCTTCTATCTTCTCTTCTTTTCACCAAATTATCTTCTGCTCTCTACGTTTACTCTGATCAAATCAGCGAAAGAAAAACAACACAAAAAGTCTCTTTTAACTCTCTTCAAACATGTTGGTCTACCAGGATATTCTTACAGGTATATTCTGATTCTGGTTCATGTAGTGAATTACGATATTGGTTTTCATGATTTGCGTTAACGTTTCGTTTTCTAGGAGTTTACTCGTGTCTTGTAATTATTCAACCTCAATCATCGTCGTCACTTAACATACTGATTTTGTATCTATCTATGATCTATCCCAAAAAGAAAAACATACATTGATATGTATGTATTGCTTGTGTAAGAAGCTAAAGTTTGTCTCTCTTTTTTGATCAAACAGGCGATGAGCTTCTCTCTGATTCCTTTCCTTACAAGGAAATCGAGAATGGCATGTTATGGGAAGTTGAAGGAAAGGTATTATTCTTAAATAAAGCTTTGAGTTTTTTTTTCTTACGATCAAAGCTGGTTGAATTTAAATTGATGTATCATTGTTATTCTTTTTTGTGTTCATTAGTGGGTTGTGAAAGGAGCTATGGATTTTGACATAGGTGCGAATCTGTTGATTTTGTAATCAAACAATGAATTTGTACTAAGGGATTTAGACAAATTCACTCCTCTCTTAGCTCACAAATAATCAAAGGGAAAGAACAAAGTTGTTTGAACAGAAAGCTAGGGTTTGCTCTATAATCGTAGTCTCTTGTATTAGGTTAAAGATGATCCTTTGGGGAGTTTGACCCCCCCCTATTTATACAATGGGTCGAACATACCAAAATATGATAAACTTCTAATTATCTTAGGTCTAAATCTCCATTACTTCCATTCTTCATGAGATTCCCCTCTTTTAAATGGAAGTTTTCCCTTCACACGACCTCAGAAGCCGCCTATGGCGATCTCGATTGTCGACCTAAATCTTCTGGCGAGCTCATGACTTAGGCCCATTAACAGGCTAACCGGGATTCCCCGGTTCAATCGAATTCTCGATTTTATTCATGTTATTCCTTGGTTTAAATTGGTATTGTCGGAGGTGCTAATTCCTGCACCAACAGAATCCATCGGGTGAGGAAGGGGGTGAAGACGAAGGAGTCGATGATCAAGCTGTGAAGGTTGTCGATATCATCGATACGTTTAGGCTTCAGGTAAACTTTAAAAACCTTTTTAATCTTCTTTTCTTTGAGCGCAAGAAACAAACTAATTTGGGACAAGTTTGAGATTAACTTTTGGGTATTTATATGCGATGTTCTGGCAGGAGCAACCATCGTTTGACAAGAAACAATTTGTGATGTTTATGAAAAGATACATCAAGCAACTAAGCCCTAAGTTGGACTCAGAAAACCAAGAGCTGTTCAAGAAACACATTGAGAGTGCCACCAAATTCTTGATGTCAAAGCTCAAAGACTTCCAATTGTAAGCTCTTCTCTTTTATCTTCTTTCTTCTATTTTTTTTTTGAAGTTAATTTTGTCTAATTGGTGAATTATTTTCAACGAATGTGACAGCTTCGTGGGAGAGAGCATGGAAGGAGAAGAAGGGAGCTTAGTGTTTGCTTACTACAGAGAAGGAGCCACTGATCCTACTTTTCTCTACTTGGCCTACGGCTTGAAAGAGATCAAGTGCTGAATACTTCAAAGCTACAGATTTTATTTTTTTATTTTGGAGTTTTACTTTTTGTTAGTACTTTTGGTTAATCTTGAGAGATTTTTCTATTTCAAGTGAAGTTAACTTTTATGCAATTTCCTTAAATTGAGAGCTTGAAAGGATTAGTGCAACGAAAAAGGCCTGATTAGTTTTAAAAATTCACTTGATATACGTTCAAAATACTATGATATATACAAAATATTAGAGATTGATAAGTGAATTCTCTTAAAAATTTCTGAAAGAAAACATAATTTTAGAATAGGTCTATATACCATGAACCAATACTATAGAGATACTAAGATTTCTAAATTTCCAAACTTGTTTTCAGAAGAAGATGAACACAATTAAATGTATTTTGATATAATAGATGATCCTGATTCGAAAACTTAAAAAGATCCAAATCGGAATGAGGGTACAAGTAAAACTAGTTGAAAGATAAACGGCATTGATAAAAATAAATGATGAGAGAGAGAGATCAGGCGTAGTAGTTCAAGCTTGCTTTCTTCTTGGCCTGGACTTGGATGATACCTTCATTGAAGTCTTCATGGTTCACCTGAACACACAAACACAACAACAGAGAACCCCACCTTAAAAAACAGACCAAACTACACAATCATAAAGCTCAAATCATTAAGAGTTCTGTCTTTTTTACCTCTGTGGCATCACGGCGAAGAGCTAACATGCCTGCCTCTACACACACTGCTTTCAGCTGAGCTCCATTGAAATCATCTGTTGATCGTGCAAGCTCCTCAAAGTTGACGTCTGGGTGGACATTCATCTTCCTTGAGTGAATCTGGATTCATTCAGTTGGGTTAGTTGTGTTATGAGAGCCTTTTACTTATCACCAAGGGTCATGTTTGAAAAATGGGAGAGACAAACCTGCAAGATTCTTGCTCTCGCTTCTTCGGTTGGGTGTGGGAACTCAATCTTTCTGTCTAATCGACCAGAACGCATGAGTGCTGGGTCCAGAATATCTGCACGGTTAGTAGCTGCAATCACCTGAAAAAATAGAAAGGTATGGTTGTTACTGTTTCTTTGAGAACGATTTTTAAGACCAGTATGATTAGTCCTTAGAATGGATAAAGACACTCACCTTAATACGTTCATCGCTACTGAATCCGTCAAGTTGATTGAGCAACTCCAACATAGTCCTCTGCACTTCCCTGTCTCCGCTGACTTCACTGTACTCTCAACCAAAGAATGTGATTTGAGCAAATAGCTGAGAAAGTGCAGAAATACATGAATTGGAATCAGAAAAAGATTTGTACCTGTCGAAACGCTTTGTACCAATGGCATCGATTTCATCTATGAAGATAATGCACGGAGCTTTCTCTTTGGCAAGTTGAAAGGCATCACGGACAAGCTTTGCTCCGTCTCCAATGAACATCTGTATATAAATTGGATATGTCATCATGTCATTACAATCAAGTATCATTATAGCTCGTCACATGTAATTATTGTTGCCAGAACACTAAAATCTTATATCCAGACAGGGTAAAGAGTTCTAAGAGATGAGAATTGAATCTGATACTCATATATATATATATATATATATATATATATACCTGGACCAATTGAGGGCCTGCCAATTTAAGGAAGGTGGCATTGGTCTGTGCTGCGCAGGCACGAGCCATTAAAGTTTTACCAGTCCCTGGGGGACCATACAAGAGCACTCCCTTTGGTGGACGAACACCCAGCTTCTCAAAACGTTCCTTGTGCGTCATGGGAAGCACAATTGCCTCTACAAGCTCTTGGATCTGTTCCAGAAATAAACTCAATTAGTTTCACTACGAAGCAAAGTCAATACAGCAGATTAACACAATGGTATAAACATACCTGCTTCTCTAGTCCTCCAATGTCATTGTAATCTTCAGTTGGTTTTTCATCGACCTCCATGGCTTTAACCCTAGAGTCATACTCGGATGGCAAGGTATCCAAAATCAAGTAGCTATCTTTGTTAACTCCAACCAAGTCACCAGGTTTCAAACTATCAGGATCCACGAGTCCAACAACTGGTAGAAAGATGGTCTGCAGTCCACATAACGAAAACAAAAGTATTTGCTCAGACATGAAACGGGAAACGGAAGAGAAGATGTAGAAAACATATCTAAAGAATGGGTTTGGAAGTCTCACCTGCCGTGTAGACGTTTTCAACACAACACATTTTCCTTTCCGTTGCGAGTCAAGATCAATATTTGCACCATCTTCCTCAGCATCATCTTCTGGATTCATCTCCAAAATCTAATAGCATGATATGGTAACACAACAGTTAGAATTCAAATCAAATAGGTAAGACTCTGTAGGAAAATACCAAAAATAAGATAAGAAAACTAGTTGAATACCTCGACAATGTTGCCAACCAAGTAAGGCAGCTGCTTGTTGAGTTTAATCTTCTCCTGATTCTCCTTAATCTTCTCCTTGTAAGAATCACATTCTAGATTTGTTCTTTGCGCGTCTTCCTAAATCCCCATCAAAGAAAAACACAAGATGAGCAATTTCAACATATCCAATTTGCAACAAGAAAGACGTAGCTTTTCAATTCAATCAATCTCAGTTGAGTTGAAAAATCCAAACTTTGAAAACACACGAAGAAATCACAAGAAGGGTCATAAAATTAAAGGTCTAGTTCATCTCCTGCTTCCACGGATTACACGAAACTCAAACCCTAAACCCGTAATCGCGAAAAATCGAAACCAGATTCGAGCCTGACCTTACTGGAATTAAAGCGATTGATGAAACCAATTTAAGAAGATACAATCATGGAGAACGATATAAAGGCAAAGGAGATCGAGAGAGATATAGGGCAAACCTTGAGAATTCGAATCTCGTTGTCGAGAAGACGAGTAGCTCTAGTGATATCTTCGGTGGACATGGAAGCAAGCTGATCCTCTTCGAAGCTTGACGTATCTTCAACCATAGGAGTTGCCATTTCAATACCCAAATCGGAGAGATAGATCGCCGGGAAGAGAAGAGCAAAGAGTTAGGGATTTCTCAAAGGGAGAGGAGAGGGAGAGCGACTATGAGAGAAAAAAAACCAATAAGGAGAGAAGACGAGAGAAAATAAATAACCAAAAAGAAAAAAGTAAATTATATTAGCTATTAAAAATAAAAAAGAGTTTTCTTAGGAAAACTTGTCTTCAAAGAAATGCATAGGGGAAAACCTCTGAACGAGTTAGAGTCTTCCACATTCTCTCGAACTAACTCAATATAAGACAATTTAAACCCCCCTGACTATAGCTTTCAGATTTACATTCCAATTATGAATGTCTAAATCTACTCTTGAAATTGCAAGAACCTTAATCACAAGAACTGCAACAGAAAGATTTCTTCCAAAAAAACAAACTTTATTAGAAATGCTGTTTTATTTATGTCTCTCATCCGAAATTTAAAAGAAAACCAAAATTCATTAAAACATCATAAACCTTTACAAATTCTTGTCATATATTCGAGCGTTAAGTAAACATATATATGCTCAAAACTCAATCATAAATGACAAGTAATGCCTCGGAATCTAAAAAAAACAATAATCAACAACAGAAAAGTAGTAGCATTAAACAAGCTTTTTTTGTAGCTAAGTCAGCATTGGTTGTGATAGTGGAGCCATCTTCATATAGCAAAACGATGACGTTCACGGGAGTTGGCGGGATGTATGCAATTTCAAGAGTAGTGATTCCCATAGGGATCACATTTATTGTGCAGTATCATTCGGCTAGATCTGAGGCGAAAAAGCAGGAGGATGAAAGTGATCACTGAAGACGTCCAAAGTCAGCAATATGCGATTATGAAATCAGGTAAAATTATATTTGTATTAGATGACTACCCACGCTACGCGTGGGTTTGTTTTAAAAATTGTTAAAAAAAAATTACATTGATTGTTCTTTATGCTAATTTATATTTATTATTTGTTTATTTTTGTATTATTAATAAAATTAGATCCATAATATGTAGTGATAATTTTTATGGTTAGATTCATTTGTGATTTGAAATATCAATTTATATATTTTGTCTATAAAGCTAATTATTTATAAGATTTTAATATTTTTTCACTAAATGAATACATATAACAACAATAATGATATTTTGATACAATTCTGTGTAACTATGTTATGTTTGTAGTTTAAAATTTTCCTAACTCGATTATAAATAAATCAATTCCTTGTTTTATGTACTTCAACAATATTGTGATAGACTCATGATTAAAGTTTGGATTGACATCAACTGAAAAAGATCTGAAGACTATTCGTACAAAAAAATAAAAAAATAGCAAAAATTGAATGTCATTGAAGTCAATACTTTTGGATATTTTGTCATTGCATATATCAATATTTAATAAATGATTGTGTCTTGGATGATTTGAAAATTGTTCAACTTGATTATAAATAAGAAGGTGGAGGAAATGGGTAATTACGTATGCTTTTGTTTATTTTTAGACGATGGAAGATACTTAGTTGTTTGTGTGTGTATCAGGAGGAAGGAGACCATCTCTGGACGTGGAAAACTCGAAGATGATTTGCAAGAAATTTGTGAGCCTCAACTATGACTAGTGCTCATGCTTGGAACTGAAACTATTTCTTTTAGTATATATCTAGTAATTGCTAGCTTATCACTCTTTAGACATTTTGCACCATCGTTTTGGGCATGGGACCAATATCTGATCAATATTCAAAAGTGGTTTTTGTAATGACTTTAACTTAAGGATTTTAATTTAATCATGATTCAGGATATATCAGCATCGTCTTAACAAATTAAAACAAAGCTTTCTAACCGAGGTGAACACAAAATTAATGGAGGTGATTGACAATTGAATTAAGAACAAGGATGGGGACAACGCATTATCATTAAAAACAAACGTGATTAGATTATCACTACAAACGTGATTAGATTACCACCCGGGGCCTAAGACTTTCACCATGGGCCTCTATTATTGGGCTTTCCTTTCAAATTGTGCTCTCTTTTTTTTTTTTTTCTTTTTTTTTTTT